>Ga0180009_10000767_pt1 | contig 41726 bp, 29 predicted proteins | sample OS_PC_MetaG_FD_123537 | JGI IMG/M metagenome (GOLD analysis project Ga0180009, IMG submission 123537) | Groundwater microbial communities from the Aspo Hard Rock Laboratory (HRL) deep subsurface site, Sweden - OS_PC_MetaG | ecosystem: Environmental > Aquatic > Deep subsurface > Groundwater...
CGAAAATAGAATTTCAAGCAGCTTGAAGGCTGTTATCCGAAAGCCGGATCTGCTTTCTCAAATATCGGATATTTTTTTCAACGTCAGCAAAGAAGATGCCAACCGTCTTTTGCCGACATAGGTATATAAATTAACAGTCATACGTTCAGGCAGAGGAGCGGCAGGTTTCAACAACCCGTTGCAGCCGTCTCCGGCAGAACGGAAGCTAACAACCAAACCAAATAGAAAAAGGGTGTAATGGATAAAATCGGCATCGTGGAGCGAATCAAGCGGCTTTCAACAAAAAAAACGGAAAAGATGTTTCTCAACGATTTTCTGCTGACCTGGGACAAGAGCCGGGACGAACTGGAAGCGGTTTTCGAGGTGGCAGAGATCCTCAGGGGAATGCGGGAGAACAATATATCGCCGCGGGTGTTCGACTCCGGTCTGGGGGTTTCCATTTTCCGGGATAACTCCACCCGGACCCGTTTCAGCTTTGCTTCGGCCTGCAATATGCTGGGTCTGGCCGTCCAGGACCTGGACGAAGGGAAGTCCCAGATCGCCCACGGCGAAACAGTCCGGGAAACCGCCACCATGGTCTCCTTCATGGCCGATGTGATCGGGATCCGGGACGACATGTACCTGGGAGCGGGACACACCTATATGAAAGAGGTGGCCCAGTCCGTTTCCCAGGGGTACCAGGAAGGCGTCCTGGCACAACGTCCCACACTGGTCAACCTGCAGTGCGACATCGATCATCCCACCCAGACAATGAGTGACGCACTCCACCTGATCAACACCTTTGGCGGGATTGAGAAGCTGAAAGGGAAAAAGATCGCCATGACCTGGGCCTATTCGCCCTCCTATGGAAAACCGCTTTCGGTTCCCCAGGGGATTATCGGTCTGATGACCCGCTTCGGCATGGACGTCTCCTTCGCCTACCCCAAGGGCTATAATGTCATGGCAGAGGTGGAGGAGGTCGCTCTCCAGAACTGCCGCCGGTCCGGGGGCAGTTTTACGACGGTCAATTCCATGGCGGAAGCCTTCAAGGATGCGGATATCGTCTATCCAAAAAGCTGGGCGCCCTACCACGTGATGGAGGAGCGCACCAAACTCCTGAAGGTCCAGGACCAGCAGGGCCTGAAAGACCTGGAGGTGAGCTGTCTGAAAAACAACAAGCAGTTCATCCAGTGGGAGTGCACCGAAGAACTGATGCAGACTACCCGGGAGGGCAGCGCGCTCTACATGCACTGCCTGCCGGCAGACATTACCGGTGTGAGCTGTAACCAGGGTGAGGTGGCCGCTTCGGTATTTGACCGCTATCGGGTTCCCCTTTACGTCCAGGCCAGTTATAAACCCCTGGTCATTGCCGCCATGATCTTTTTGAGCAAATTCAACAATCCGGCCGAACAACTCATGCAGATCATCGAAAGCGGCAGGACACGCACGGGCGCTTGATTCAGACATCGAGAACGAGAATGATATGAGCGACAAACTGACCGGTTGTGAGATTGAGACCCTGACCCGCTGGATTCTGGCAGAAGAGAGCCATGGATCCATTTTCGGTATTCCCCGGGAGCTCTTTTTCCATCCGGCTGCGTCCGATCCTTTCCGGCTCAGGCGTTATGACCAGATCCTGGAAACGCCCATTGGCGTTGCTGCCGGACCTCACTCCCAATTGTCGCAGAACATCATTGCCGCCTGGCTGACCGGGGCCCGGTACATGGAACTGAAAACCGTGCAGGTCCTGGACGAACTGACGGTCACCAAACCGTGCATCGATATGCGGGATGAGGGGTACAACTGTGAATGGTCCCAGGAATTGAAACTGGAAGCGTCCTATTCCGAGTACCTGAACGCCTGGATCCTGCTGCATCTGCTCAGACACCGGTTCTTCGGGCAGAATAATCGGGAGCGGGGTTTTATCTTCAACCTGAGCGTGGGATACAACCTGGAGGGAATCCTCAGTCCCCCGGTCCAGCTGTTTCTCAACCGGATGACCGACTGCCGGGCGGAAAAAACCGACCGGATTCAACGTCTGGCCGGGATCTATCCGGCCATTGCAGAGCTTGAGATCCCGGACCGGATTTCCGATAATATCACCATCTCCACCATGCACGGCTGTCCTCCGGATGAAATCGAGAAAATCGGGCGCTACTTCATCGAGGAGCGACGGCTCAACACCACCATCAAGCTCAACCCGACCCTGCTGGGAGCAGACCGGACACGAGACATCCTCAATCACCGCCTGGGATTCGACATTGTTGTCCCGGACGCGGCCTTTGCCCATGACCCGACGTTTGACGCCGGCGTGGACCTGATTCGGAACCTGCAGGCGTCCGCCGAAAAAGCGGGTGTGGCGTTTAATATCAAACTGACCAATACGCTGGAGACGGAAAACAGAAAAGGGAATCTGCCGGCAACCGAGAAAATGCTCTACATGAGCGGTCGGGCGCTGCATGCGATCAGCATCAACCTGGCCGCACGCCTGCAGCAGGCATTCGACGGTCAGCTGGATATCTCCTTCTCCGCCGGTGTCGATTTTCAAAATGTGGCCCGGGTTCTGGCATGCGGGCTGTCACCCGTCACCGTCTGCACCGATATACTGAAACCGGGTGGATATGGCCGCCTGCAGCAGTACCTGCAGGAGATTCGCAGAAGCTGTGAGGCTTCCGGCAGCCAGTCCCTCGACGGGTTTATCCTGTCCACCGCCGGTGGCCAGGCCAATCTCAAAGCAGCCGCCCTGGCAAACCTGACGGCCTATGCGGCCGTGGTAACTGAAAACAGGGTCTACCACCGGTCTTTTTTCCCCTATGACAACATCAAAACAGCGCGGGAACTGACGGTTTTCGACTGCACGGCCGCCCCCTGCATCCCGACATGCCCGACGGGGCAGGATATCCCGGCCTATATGCGGTATACCGCTGCCGGCAATTACCGGGAAGCCTACCGGGTCATCAGGGACACCAACCCCTTCCCCAACGTTCAGGGAAAAGTGTGTCACGCCCCCTGCCGAACCAAGTGCACACGTATCAATCTGGATCAGCCGCTGGCCATTCGTGAAATCAAGCGTTTTGTTACCGATCGCAACCGGGAAACCAGAGGACCCGGTCCCCGTGACAGTCTCCGGACGAAAGCGGCCATTATCGGCAGCGGACCATCCGGTCTTTCCTGTGCTTATTTTCTGGCCCTGGCAGGTTTCTCCGTGGATGTCTTTGAAGCGGCTCCTTTTGCAGGTGGTCTGGCAGCGGATGCCATTCCGGAATTCAGGCTGGATACAGCGAGCCTGAAACGGGACATCGATGCGATCCTGGCCCTGGGTGTCCGGCTCCACACGGACTCAAAAATCGATCACCAACGCTTTCAGGCGTTGCGTCGCACATTTGACGTCCTCTATATCGCCGTGGGCGCACAGGAACCCCTGCCACTGGGTATTCCCGGGGAAGATGCCAGGGGGGTAACCGACCAGCTCTCCTTTCTCAGCCGCATCCGGCGGGGGGAAACCCCGGACATGGGCAGACAGGTGGTCGTGATCGGTGGCGGCAACGCGGCCATCGATGCCGCCCGGACCGCCAGGCGGATTGTCGGGCAGAAAGGAGCGGTCACCATCCTGTACCGCCGCACCCGCCGGGAGATGCCGGCTGAAGCGGAGGAGATCGCAGCGGCCGAGGACGAAGGCATCCGCCTGGTTGAACTGGTGGCTCCCCTCCGCATCCTGACAGAAAGGGGCCGGGTGACCGCCATCGCCTGCAACCACATGAAACTCGGCGAGCCTGACAGCAGCGGACGCCGGCGACCGATTCCGATTGACGGGGCAACCGTTCGCTTCCCTGCCGATAGCGTCATTCCGGCGATCGGCCAGAGAGTCGTCCTGGATTTTTTGCCGGAGGATGAACTGATCATCGATCCCCTCACCGACCAGACCCAGCTGGAAAATGTGTTTGCCGGCGGCGATGCGGTGCGGGGAGCATCCACGCTGATTGAAGCCATCGGTGATGGTAGACGCATCGCCCAAAAGATTGTAGAATATACGACAAACGGGGTCAAACCCGATCCGGGCAGGCACCGGCAGGAAAACGGATTCGCTGAATACCAGGTCAAGCTGGCCCACCGGGAGTTCGGTTTGCCTGAGGATGAGATCCGGAACTGCGCTGCCACCGGCTTCCAACTGACAACCATCACCCTTGAGGAGACGGTCGCCCGCAGGGAAGCAAGCCGCTGTCTCTCGTGCGATCTGTTTTGTGCGATCTGTACCACCGTCTGCCCCAACCGGGCCAATGTGGTTTATCCGACCGGGAAGATGTCACTGCCGCTGCAGCTTATCCGGATGAAGGGCGGAAACTTCAGCGTCGACATCACCGGCCGCCTGGAAATCGAGGAATCCCGCCAGATCCTGAATATTGGGGATTTCTGCAACGAATGCGGCAGCTGCACCACTTTCTGCCCGACCGCTGGTGCGCCATATCGGACCAAACCCCGGTTCTGTCTCTCCCGGGATGCGTTTGAAAAAGAGAAAGACGCCTATTTTATGAAGGACAACATGCTCATCGCCAGAAAAAACGGAGTTCAGACCACCATGGTCCTGGACGGCGGCAAACTGACTTATACCACGACGGAAGCCCGGGTCATCATGGACGCTGACACGCTGACCGTCGAACAGGTCCGACCGAACGCAGACGGTCTGCAGTCGATTCATCTGGCGCAGGCGGCTGAAATGGTGGTCCTGCTGAGATCCCTGAGCCCGTTTTACCTGTTTGCACCAGCACCCTGAACCGGATGGCCCCATGACCGCCAGACATCTGCATCAACTGAACATACTGATCAAGGGAGCCGGTGAAATGGCCACCGGGATTGCCTGCCGCCTGTATCGAGCCAACCTGAGACAGATTGTCATGGCAGAGACGCACCACCCGCTGGCCGTCAGGAGGGCGGTTTCTTTCTGTGAAGCAGTGATTGAAGACACCTGCACTGTGGAGGGAATCACCGCTACCCGGACGACAACCCCGGAGGAGATCGTCGCCGCCTGGCAGAAAGCGACCATCGCAGTGATCGTTGACCCGGGTTGGGAAATCCGCCGCCGGATCCGCTTCGATGTTGTCATCGATGCCATCCTGGCCAAGAAAAACCTGGGCACGGACAGAAGCGAAGCTCCGCTGGTTATCGGCATGGGTCCCGGCTTCACGGCCGGGGTGGATGTTCACCGGGTCATCGAAACCAACCGGGGACACGACCTGGGACGCGTGCTTGAAACCGGAAAAGCGGCCGAGAACACCGGCGTACCGGGAAACATCGAAGGGCATACCATTGACAGGGTTCTCAGGGCCCCCTGCGACGGCCCCTTCCTGACAGAACGGTCCATCGGTGACCCGGTCAGAGCCGGCGACGCCGTGGGTGCGGTCGATTCGCAAACCGTCCGGGCAGAAATTGACGGTGTCATCCGGGGACTGATCAGACCCGGTTCAACGGTGCACCAGGGATTGAAGATCGGGGACATTGATCCGCGGGGCAACCGCAGCTATTGCCATACCATTTCGGATAAAGCCCGCGCCCTGGGGGGGGCCGTGCTGGAAGCGGTACTCTCTGAATACAATGTTTGAACCTTTATCTATATTCAATGCCGTGAACTTTAACCCCCTTTTCCTGTCAAGCACCAACGGTTCGGGTTTACAATAACCCTGGAAGCCTGGGATGGCTTCCCGGAACTCCAGGAAGGATGCATGTGTTTCTTGAAAATCGGAACTGCTGATGCGGAACCATTTGTTCAAGGTGACGACATTGTATCTATATTTACTTTCAACAGGATAACATTATGACAGTCGGCAAACCCATCAACCGCGTCGATGCAGTCGCAAAAGTCACCGGCCGGGCACAGTACACGGATGATTTTTTCAGACCGGACATGCTGGTGGCCAAATATCTCAGGAGCACCATCGCCCACGGCCGAGTGATTTCCCTGGAGGTGTCGGAGGCTGCAGCCATGCCGGGGGTGGTGGCGATTTTCACCTACGAGGATGTTCCCCGGATCCGGTATGCCACCGCCGGTCATCCCTACTCCCTGGATCCCTCCCATGGCGATGTGGCCGATAAACTGCTGCTGGACCGGCATATCCGCTACATGGGGGATGAAATCGCCATTGTGGTCGCCGAGGATGAACTGACTGCCAACGCCGCCCTGGCGAAAATCAAGGTCGAGGTTGAAAGCTATCCGCCCCTGGTACTACCGGAACAGATTCTGGCTGCAGACGCCCGGGAAATTCATGCCGGCCAGTCCAATGTCATGGGGGAGCACCGCTTTCAGTGCGGCGGCGACCTGGAAGAGGCCTTCTCCCGTGCAGAAGTGATCCACGAAGGGCAGTATGAAACCCGTATGCAACAGCATGTGCATATCGAAAACCATACCGCCTTCGCCTATATGGACGACCTGGAGCATATCGTCATTGTGTCCTCTACCCAGATTCCCCACATTGCGAGACGCATCGTCGGACAGGCGCTGGATATCCCCTGGGGCAGGGTCCGGGTTGTCAAACCGTATATCGGCGGGGGCTTCGGCAACAAACAGGATGTGATTCTCGAACCCATGCTGGCCTTCCTGACCCTGAAGCTGGACGGTCAACCGGTGAAAATCTGCATGACCCGGGAAGAGTGCATGCTCTGTACCCGAAACCGCCACCCCATGATCGCCACGGTAAAAATCGGGGCAACAAAAGCGGGCACGATCGTCGCCCGGGATATGGACGGCCTGTTTGTGACAGGGGCGTATGCCTCTCACGGCCACTCGATCGCGGCTGCCTCCGGGAGCAAGAATACCCTGATCTACCCGAGAACCGCCATCGGATACCATGCCAGGACCATCTATGCCAATATCCCCATTGCCGGCGCCATGCGGGCATACGGGTCGCCCCAGGTTGTCTTTGCAATGGAATCCGCAGTGGAGGACACCGCCCGGAAAATCGGGATCGACCCGGTGGATTTCAGAATCAAAAACGTGGCCCGTCAGGGGGATCTGAATCCGCTGAACCAATCACCCATCCTGAGCTGTGGTATGATCGAATGTCTGGAAAAAGGGCGCGCATTGATCCAGTGGGACAGAAAAAAGTCGGAAAGACCCCTCCTGCAGGAGGGACCCATCCGACAGGGACTGGGCGTGGCCTGTTTCAGTTATGGCACCGGGACCTATCCGATCAATGTCGAGGTGGCCGGCGCTCGCATTATTCTGAACCAGGACGGCTCCGTTCATGTGCAGACGGGAGCCACGGAAATCGGGCAGGGATCCGATACCGTGGTCGCACAGATGGTCGCACAGACGATGGGGCTGCCCATGGACCGCATCCATATGGTTTCGACCCAGGATACCGATATCACCCCCTTTGATTTCGGGGCCTACGCCTCACGACAGGCCTATATCGTTGGAAACGCGGTGTATCAGGCGGCCTCCGAGCTCAGGGAGAAGATCCTGGCCTACGCGGCAACCATGACTGACCGGCCGGCGACAAGTCTTGACATCCGGGGATATGACATCGTGTCCCTCCATGAACCGGGAGAAAAGGTTCTATCCCTGAACGACCTGGCCCTGGATGCATACTATCACAAAGACAGGGGCGGGCAGTTGACTGCGGACGTCTCTCTCAAGACGCTGGCCAACCCGGCCACCTTTGGCTGCACCTTTGTGGATCTCACCGTGGATATTCCCCTCTGCCGGATCACCATCAACGAAATATTCAACGTCCACGACTCCGGGGTGATCCTGAACCCGTCCACCGCCAGAGGCCAGGTGGAGGGTGGCGTCGCCATGGGTATCGGGGCCGCACTGCTGGAACAGGTGTTGATCGATCCGGTCAGCGGGAAGGTTCACAACAACAACATGCTGGACTACAAGGTTCCCACAGCGATCGACCTGCCGGATATCGGCACCGCCTTCGTGGAGACCGTCGAGCCGACGGCCCGGTACGGGAACAAATCTCTCGGGGAGCCGCCGGTGATCACACCGCCGCCCGCGATCCGCAATGCGGTTCTCGATGCCACCGGAGTCGCCATCAACGAAATCCCGCTGACCCCGCAGGTGTTGTTTCGTCATTTTCAAAAAGCTGGTCTGATTGAATCATAGTGGAGAAATTGACCCCATGTTTCCCATCCAAAGTTACGAAAAAGCGGATTCGGTTGACGATGCCATCCGCTTGTTGTCAGCCAATCCGGAAGCCAAACCCATCGCCGGGGGGACCGATCTCCTGATCCGTCTGCGGGATGGAAAAAAAGCGTTCGGGCACCTGGTGGATATTCACGATCTGGCCGAACTCAAGCAGTGTGCCATCGATGCCGCAGGCACCCTGCTGATCGGCTCCGGGGTCCGCTTTTCGGACGCCCTGGCTTCAGATATCATCCGCAACCATTTGCCCCATCTGCATACGGCCGCCGGAACAGTGGGCGGGCCGCAGATCCGGAATATCGCCACCATCGGCGGGAATATCTGCAACGGCGTCACCAGCGCCGACAGCGCCTCCCCCCTGCTTGCCTCGGAGGCACAACTGATCATCCAGGGGCCGGCCGGAAGACGGGAAACACCCCTGTCCGATTTTTTCATGGGACCGGGAAAAGTGGCGCTGGCCCAGAACGAAATCCTGATCGCCTTTGCCATTTCCCGGGAAAACTACCGCGGCTATGCCGGGGACTACTATAAATTTGCCATGCGGGAAGCGATGGACATCGCCACCATCGGCTGTGCCGCGACCTGCAAGGTCAGCAACCATACCCTGGTTGACCTGAGACTGGCACTGGGTGTCGCTGCCCCCACCCCGATTCGCTGCCGGCACGCCGAATCCGTAGCCCGCGGCCAGCCGCTGACCGAAGAACTGCTTAAAAAAATCGAAACGGCCGTTGCGGAGGATGTCAACCCCCGCACGTCCTGGCGGGCATCGAAGGAATTCCGGCGCCACATCATCAAGGAACTGGTAGGGCGCGTCGTGCGCAACGCCATTCACCAAGCAGGAGGTACCAACCAGTGAACCGAATGATCCACCTGACCGTCAACGGTCGCAAAAAGTCGATGGCCATCGATATCCGTTCCTCCCTGCTGGAAGTGCTCAGGGATCAGATGGGACTGACCAGCATCAAACAGGGGTGCGGTGTCGGTGAATGCGGGGCCTGCACGATCCTGGTCGACGACGTCCTGATCGACTCGTGTATCTACCTGGCTGTCTGGGCGGACGGCAAATCCATCCGCACGGTTGAGGGAGAAAGCAGGCACAACACCCTTTCAGCGGTTCAGCAGGCATACGTGGATGAAGGCGCCGTTCAGTGCGGATTCTGTACCCCGGGACTGGTCATGGCAACCACTGCCTTTGTCGAGAAAAACAAGGGTCATGCCGTCACCCGCGAGGCAATCAGAAAGGCCCATGCCGGGAACACCTGCCGCTGCACGGGTTACCAGAGCGTGATCACCGTTACGGAAAAATGTCTGCAGACGGACGGGGAGCCAAACCAATGACGGAGGGACGGGACGATATCTTCAGAATCCTGGAACAGATCGCGGACTCCCTGACTGCCACATTTGGTGACCACTGCGAAGTGGCGATTCACGATTTGAAACATATCACCACCTCCCTCGTTTATATCACCGGCAACGTCACCCGGCGACAGATCGGTGCACCGGCGACCGATACCATCATCCGGGAACTGGTGGAGCATGGAAGCGCCGTCAAGGATAAAACTGGGTTCAAGACCATTACCGACGACGGCCGCGAATTGAAATCATCCACCAGTTTCATCCGCAACAGCAGTGGCGAGGTGATCGCCGCTTTCTGCATCAATTTTGATGTGACCGACTATCTGAATGCCATCCAGGCCATGAGTCTCTTCGCCGGTATCAAGAAAACGGGAGAAACCCGCAAAATATCGGAAAAGTTCGCCTTCTCGGTGGACAGCACCATCGATACCCTTTTTGAACAGGCCGTGGACAGCGTGGGAAAAAGACCCGCCACCATGTCCATGGAAGAGAAGGTGCACCTCGTCAAAATCCTGGAGGAAAAAGGGGTGTTTCAGATCAAGGGTGTGATCAACCAGGTGGCATTACTGCTGGGGGTCTCCAATTTCACCGTTTACAACTATCTGAAGAAAATCCGCGCCGCCAACCGGTTCACCGCCGTCGATGTCCTGAAATAGTTCCGGAAACCAGGGCCGCCCCCAAACACCGAAACCCCAACCACCAACCAGGCTAGGACCGCTATGAATCCAGACCGGGAAAAACAGCAGGCGTTCAAAGGATCGATCCTTTTTTTTACCGCAGACCCGGACCGGTCCGATTCGCAGGAAGCATACACATACTATGAAGAGGGGCTCCTGCTCGTCCGGGAGGGACTTGTCGAAGCGGCAGGCCCCTTTGCCGAGCTGGCCGAAACCCTGCCCCCGGAAACGGATATCACGGATTACAGCGGCCGGCTCATTATTCCGGGTTTCGTCGATACCCATATCCACTATCCCCAGACCGATATCATTGCCTCCTATGGGAAACAGCTGCTGGAGTGGCTGGAAAAATACGCCTTTCCCAGGGAGGGAATGTTCGCCGATGCCGGTTACGCCGCCGACGTGACCGATTTCTTTCTGCAGGAGCTGTTCCGGAACGGGACCACCACGGCCCAGGTGATGTGCACGGTGCATCCGCAGTCGGCGGAGATCCTGTTTGAGAAAGCCCTGGAAAAAAACCTGCGGTTGATAGCAGGCAAAACCCTGATGAACTGCAACGCACCGGATTATCTGTTGGATGACAACACCAAAGGGTTTCATGCCTCCCTGGCACTGATCGAACGATGGCACGGTCAGGGTCGGCTTTCCTACGCGGTCACACCCCGTTTTGCCATTACATCCACCGAATCCCAGCTGGAAAAGGCGGCAGATCTTCTGAACTCCCGCGGGGGTCTGTATCTGCACACCCACCTCTCTGAAAACCATGCTGAAATCGACATGATCCAGACCCTGTTTCCATGGAGCCGGGATTACCTGGATGTTTACGAACGGTTTGAACTGGTGGGCCCCCGCACCACTTTTGCCCATGCCATTCATCTATCGCCTGCGGAGATCGAACGGATTGCCGTTTCCGGAGCCGCGGTCTCCTTCTGCCCTGCCTCAAACCTCTTTATCGGCAGTGGGCTGTTCAACCTGGAGAACATGACAGCGGCCGGTATTCCGGTAGGAATCGGGACAGACGTCGGGGGAGGCGCCAGCTTTTCCATTCTGAAGACGATGGCAGAAGCCTACAAAGTGCTGCAGCTGCAGGGCCAGAGTCTCTCCGCCCTGAAGGCATTCTATCTTGCGACGTTGGGGGGTGCAACGGCACTGGGACTGGCGGACCGAATCGGCTCCTTTCTGCCGGGCAGGGAGGCGGACTTCACCGTACTGAATTTCGATGCCACCCCGCTGATGGAAAGGCGGATAGCCGTGTCAGAGACACTGGAGGAGCGTCTCTTTGTTCTGATGATGCTGGGAGATGACCGTTCCATCTCCCACACCCACATCATGGGAACCCCAGTCTGAAGGAAAGACGTATCTATTCAGTTCAATTTTCGCTCAGCCCCGAAGGTATTGCGTTTCAAGAACCTTGGAAGCCATGGATGGCTTCCAGGAGTTCCAGGAGGATGCATGCGTTTCTTGAAACACAATACTTTTGCGGCGTATACAGGTGAATAGGTACGGAAAGACTAGCTTTTTTTCGACGCCTTTTCGAGTACGTAGAGCAGTTGTCCCTCCTGCACTGTATCATTAAGATTAAAGCAGACCTCGGCAATCTGCCCGTCGAACGGGGCATTGATGGCGTTTTCCATTTTCATGGCTTCCAGGTTGGCAATCTCTTCGCCCTTATGCACAATATCGCCCACCTTGACAGGACCCCGATCCGGGTTTCCAATCCGCCATGCGGTCCCATTGATGGGTGCCCCGATTTCATTGGGCGCTTTCGCCATTCTGATTTCAACTCGCTTGACAGCCGGTGTTTCGACAGTGAACACCCGGGTCTTGTTGTTGACCCGCAGGACAACGTGAATCACCCCTTCGTATTCATCGCCGATGGAAACCAGTTCGATACAGTAGGGTTTGCCCCAGTGCTCAAAGGCGACCGAGTCACCGACTTTTTTGAGCCCTTCACGCCAGACCTTGGTGGGCAGCAGCAGGGGGGTATCCCCATACTCCTCCCTGAATATCAGCATGTTCAGTGCATCCTTGGGGTGCATCAGAAAAAGGATGAACTCCTCATCCGTCGGTGCCCGCCCCAGTTGCTCGGTCAGTTCCCGGCTGTGCTTTTTCAGGTCCTCATCCTTCAGTGTATCGAGGGGGGACAGTTTTTTGCGGTCTTTAACCTGCTTCTGCCAGTCGTCCCCGAAGGTGCTTTGATAGACCCAGTCGGCCGGCCAGCCAACCGGCAGGGCACCGTAGCTGCCCAGCAGCAGGTTTTTAAAATCACTGGGGGCATTTCTGAACAGGGTCAGCAACTCAGCCTTCTCCTCTTTTTCCATGGCCTCGAAGTCCAGGGCCTTCTCCTCGACAAATTTGGTCAGCAGTTGAATCACATGCTCCACACCTGTCTTGCCCCGTTCCTTGTCATAAAGGGTCACGATACCGCTGCAGGTAACCCAGGTAATCTGCGACCCCGGTGTGACATCCATGTAGCGGACGATCTTGTTGTAGAGCGACATGACTTTGAGAATGGCCGGCATCAGGTGCAGAAACCCCCTCTCCTGGGCCTGTTCGAACGAACTGGGAAACGCGCCACCAGGCATGCGGTGAGTGACCACTTCATGATCGAAGCCTTTGAAAGGCGACTCGGCCCATTCATATTCACCGATCCACTCCCGGACCTTCTGACTGGATGCTTCAGCCAGACTGCGATCGATATTGACCGGGATTCCGGACTCCTCGAAATAGGCCTGGGCAGCCAGAATCGGGGCCTGTCCATAGAACCGGGTCAACGCATCCTCCTGAACATCCACAATTTTCGCCCCGGCCTGGGCGGCGGCCAGCAGGGCCGGCAATGCTAGTCCGTCGGTTGCATGACGATGGTACTGGACAATCAGGTCCGGGTATTTCTGTTTGATGTTGTCCACGAGCTGGAAAATCCGTTTTGGACTGCCAACCCCCGCCATATCCTTGATACAAAGAATGATCTCATCCACACCACTGGTCAGGGTCACAATATCCTTGACCACACTCAGATAATACTTGTCTGTCGCCCAGTCTGCCTGGGTAAAAGAAACCGCCGGTTCAAAGAGACGGCCCCTTTTCATCACGGACTCTGCAACAACACGCATATTCCTGATATCGTTTAAAAAAGAAAAGCAGCGCCAGACATCGATATCCACCCTGGATACGACGTATTCGATGATGTTCTTGGCATAGGGCCGGTATCCCCAGAGATTGGTCTCCCGGATCAGCGTCTGGGTCAGGACGTTGGGCATCACGGCCTTGAGCTGGGCAATCTCCTCAAAGGGGCTTTCCCTGCGGTTCATGATCCCGACATGCCAGCGGGCACCACCGTGGCACTCCGCACTGAACAACCCCATTTCATTGTAAAAAGGGGCCAGACTTAACAGGTCGTAGTTCCGGAGTCGGTTTTTAAAGTCTGACTGACCCGCGTCCCGCATCCCGGTAGAGGTAAAGGCGACGCCCTTCAATGCTCTGACATTATTAATAATTTTCTTGGGGGACATCCCCGGTTTGGCAAATATGATATTTTTCATGGGTTGTCTCACATCCATTTCTGGGTTCCAAGTGCTGAAATCTCAGCCACATACTGAGCAATCTTCAGGACTTCATCCTCACTGTTTCGGTCGGTAAATGTCGAAATAAGCTCATCCATGTGCTCTTCTATGAACCGCGTGGAAAAATCTCCGGAACGAAATCCCTTGTGCCGGATAATACTCAACAGCAGCGGCGCCAGTGTTTTGACCCCTTCGACCCGGATATTGCGACTCAGTGTCCGGTCCATGGTCTGGATCGCCTGGTCCCGGGTCAGCCCGCTGGACATGATCAGCATCATCAGGGAATCATAGTAGGGCGGCACCGAGGCGCCTTCATAGACGCTCTGGGCAACCCGGACCCCCGGTCCCGTTTCCAGTCTCAACCGGCTGATGGTACCAAAGGAGGGGCTGAAGTTCTTGGGATCCTCGGCATTCAGCCGGACTTCGAGTGCCCAGCGATTGGGGCGGATAGACTCTTTGCTGAAATTCAGTTTCTTGCCCTGGGCAATATCGATCATGATACTGACAATATCCAGCCCGGTGATCAACTCGGTGACGCCATGCTCAACCTGCAACCGGGTATTGACCTCCAGGAAAAAATATTTATTCGTGGCGGAGTCAAACAGAAATTCAACCGTTCCCGCAGAGGTGTACCCGATTTCCCGCATCAGCCGGTTGGCCGTGAAACAGATTTCATTCCGGATATCTTCATTCAGGCTGGGGGAGGGGGCCTCTTCAATGATTTTCTGGTTGCGCCGCTGCAGCGTGCACTCTCTTTCGTACAGGTGAATCACATTCCCATGGGTATCCGCAACCACCTGGACTTCAATGTGACGCCCCTTCTCAATATACTTCTCAACCAACAGCTGGCCGTCCCCGAAGGATTTGATGGCTTCTGAACCGGTCTTCTGAAACGCCTGCTCCAGTTCCGAATCCTGTTCGACCTTGACCATCCCTTTTCCGCCGCCCCCGGAAGCAGCCTTGATCATGATGGGAAACTTGACCCGCTCTTCCTTCATCCATTTTCTGATCTGTGCGACATCCTTGACATCACTCAGTCCCGGAATGGTCGGGACGTTGGCCTTCAAGGCCAGTTTTTTAGCCTGAACCTTATCACCCATCGCCCGGATCACTTCCGGTGTCGGTCCGATCCAGATCAGGCCGGAGTCATTGACCAGCTGGGCAAAGTCCGGATTTTCCGCCAAAAATCCCCATCCTGGGTGAATGGCGTTGGAGCCGCTTTTTTTTGCCGCTTCGATAATCTTTTCCTGGTTCAGATAGGATTGAATCGGTGGGGCTTCCCCGATGTGAACAGCCGAATCGGCCATCAGCACATGGGCTGCCAATCTGTCGGGAGAACTGTAAACCGCTGTGGTCGGTATACCTAAATCCTTGCAGGTATGAATAATGCGAACAGCTGGTACGCCCCGGTTGGCAATGAGTACTTTCTCGATTTTCTTTTTCATTTCAAAACACCTGTGATTGCTAGAAACTGAAGATTACCCACTGAAAATGTAGTCCCCGGATTTTATAATATTCATCAATATGTATGCAACCTATATTTGGGACGGTGTCTCTTTTGTGGGGATGGAATTCAAAAAGACAGGAGGCTTGAACCGCCTCCGCGGGGCGATCAGTTCAATGTCCGGGTGGAAATGACGGGTTTTTTCTCGGTGGTGGGCAGGGAAAAACTGAAAGTGGCGCCACCTTCCGGATTATTGGTGACATAAATGTCCCCCCGGTGATCGGTAATAATCTGCCTGGAGATGGCCAGACCCAGACCCGTTCCACCGGCACCGGTGCGGGTCTGGCTGCTCTGCACAAATTTGTCAAAAATCGAATTCCATTCATTCTCCGGAACGCCGATACCTGAGTCCTTGACATGCACAGTGATAAATTCTGTGGTGTTTGTCACCTGCAGGGTGACCTCCCGGTCTGCCCCGGAGAACTTGATGGCATTTGAAAGCAGGTTTCCCAGGACCTGCATGATCCTGCTGCTGTCCAGCCAGACGGTATCCGGAAACGCGGGGGGTACAAAGCGAAGGGTAACCCCTTCTTTGCAGGCGATCCCATTGAAATCCTGAACAGCCCGGTCAACAAGGGTGGAGATGCTCTTTTTTTCAAATTGATACGCCATTTTACCGGCTTCCAGTTTGGAGAGATCCAGAAGATCATTCACCAGATGCAGCAACCGCTTCCCACTAATATGAATATTATTAAAGTAATAAAGAAATTTCTCGGGGTTAAGCAGGTCAATCCGGTCAATCCCAAGCGCACTGAAACCCAGAATACCCTGCAACGGGGTGCGCAGTTCGTGACTGATATTGGTCAGAAACTCCGATTTGGCGCGATTGGCGGTTTCAGCCTCCTCTTTGGCGTCAACCAGTTCCCGGGTTCTTTCAGCAATCATCTTTTCGAGGTGGTCCCGATGATACATGATCTCCCGGGTGACCTTGCGCGCCTGACGCCGCAGCATGAGGTTGTGGGCAACAAACAGCAGCAGGCAAACCAGGACCACGCCCCCTGCCCATAAAACCCAGCGGGGCAACCGGGGGGTCGTGTCTGCTCCAAACCATTTCTCCAGTGACTGATAGTAAAAAGAGGACTGGTTGTCCTTCAGAGCAGACATGTAGGCATCCAGTGAATCCAGCAGGTAAGCGTTTTCGCCACTGGAGGCTGCGAAAACGATAGCCTGGGGTTTAAACAGAATGGGACTGACAATCACATTAAACTGTTTCTGATTCTGAATACCAAAAAAATTGTTGACCAGGCCGGCATCCACTGCACCGCTGGAAATACTCTGGAACACATCCCGATAGCTGTTCACTTCGACAATCCGACTTTTTACCTGCTGATCCAGGATGAGATTATCCAGTTGCTCTGCGTGGCGCTCGTTTTTTGCGACCGCAATCGTTTTATTCTCCAGGTCATGGATTGTCTTGATGCTTCCATCTCTGGAAACATACATCTGAAGCCATTCCAGCAATACCGGCTCATTTCCGTAAGAAACAGGGAACGCCTCCTTTCGGTCATGTTCGATAATGGTCAGGTCAATTTCACCCCCTTCCAGTAGCCTGAATATCTGTTCCCGGGTGCCGATGACGTATTCAATCTCCCACCCCTTTTTCGAGGCAACATACTCCAGGTTGTCGATGATCACACCCGCCGGTTTACGATCGCTGTCCAGAATCAGGAAAGGATCGTGAACATAAACGCCAAAACGCACCGCAGCCGAGGCAGAAATACTGCTGTTCAGACAAAAGCAGATCAAGAAAAATGCGATGATGAATCTCATGTCGCGTAAACAGAACTGGTTTTTTAGTATCACCTGCAACCGGGAATTGGCATCGACTGGCCTAGTGATTTAGAGCCAGCGGCCGCTTTGGGACAGTCTCCAGACTTCTGGAAAAAGAAGATCGACAGAGGTCCGGGGTTACCAGTGAAACAAAGTTTTTGGTCAATTTTTGCCCTTTGAGAAGAAGCTGCTCGATTTGTCGGGTGGCCATCTCAATATCCCGGCTATTCTGAACCGGCCCCTCGCAGGACCAGCCCCAGTAATGATGTCGCCCGGCAACCCCTGCAAAGGGGTTTTCCTGCGTTCTGACAGGAAAATGAAACATGGCTTTGGGCTCCTGCCTGGACTCAAAATAGGCAATCTGTTGAACCAGCTTGGTTGAGTTGATTGATTTTGGAAAAAGCATCCGGGTTTCGATACCACCGGATTTGGGCTGAAACGTCACAAACAGATAACAATAGCTCTCCTCGTTCTTATAATAGTGGATAAAGACGGTATCTTCGGGAACCAGCTGGCTACCGTCCTCCAGCTCGGATTTCCGCCCATCACTGACCTTTGTCACCCGCCAGTCAACCCGGGGTTGATATCCGGCCAGCACCTGTCTTGAGAGTTGATAGAAACCGGGATTTTCTGGATATACCGTATTCAGCTTCATGAGGATGGCACTGACCCGATTCCAGCGACCGGTTTTGTTGTAATAGTTTATCATCTCGAAGGCCAGCTCCAGATCCCGGGGCGAAAAATGGTCTTTCCCCATCAACTGGATCCAGTTCTTCTGCGACAGGAGACTGCCTCGAGAGGAGGTGATCGGCCGGTCGTCATTCATGGCAAAAAAACGACCCAGCAGGGTATCCAGACCACTCAATGTGTATCCCTGATCCTCATAGAGGTGATACCGGAACAGACGGGCTTCGTCGACCATGATCAGGGTCCCGTCTGGATTCAATATCAGCGCGGCCGACCTGGCAGATGTTTTGATGGTATCTCCCCAGTAGAGTTTCATACCACTGAAAGGGGTTGACCAGTCGTGGTTCGACTTGCGCTGGTATTGAATGTCGCCGATGGTATGGATCAGGGTCCCGAAATCAGCTGCCCGGAGAATCGGGTTGGAAAAAAACAGTATCAGGAAAAAAACGGTACTGACAATCTGTTTCATGGTTGGGTTTTGGGTACAAAACGCAATTATTTCGTCAACGGATTATCCGGTGTCAGAAACTTTCAGGCCTGAATCCAGACCGTTCCGGCTTCGAAATTTCCTTCCTGCCCTGTTATTCAAGGCGAATATTGTTAGACAAACTATGCCATTTTTTCTAGTGTTGTAAACAGGGTTTTGCCCAATTAGACTTAATTGTTTAAATATTCCAGTAGATTAAATTATTCGGAAGCCTTAGATGGGGTATCGCGATCAATCCGGTCCGTTTTTTCATCATGGGAACAGGGGGCTTTGCTATTCATCATCCGCCCGGTCTTTTTTCCACCGGTCAGCAAGACAGGCCAACGGGCACGATCTGGTTTTAACCGCGGGATCGCGACGACACCTGATTTCAAACCGAATTTCCGGCAACATGTTTTTCAGCACATTTATTTTTTACTCTATCCGGACAATCACCCGGAAATTGTCATACTGGACGATTGCCCTGATGATAACTGGCATTCTGAATCCGTTACCATCTATTGCCGGTGAGGAAAAACCGCAGATCGCACTCGCTCCGGTGGTTGTTTCAGGTCATGTCCTGGAATCTGAAAAAGAGATACTCTCCCTTTTTTTCACGGACCTGCTGCAGAAAAGCTATCGGGTCGTACCGCTAGACAGGTACAGGGCTGCAACGGCCATCGTATTCAAGGAGATCCGGGCAGAACAGTGCACGGAAGGGTATTGCATATTCAAGATCAAGCAACTGCTGGGAGTCGAGCGGCTGATCATTCTGGAGCTGGCAAAAACCGGAACCCTGTTTCAAATAAAAATCACCATGGTCCGAAATGAAGACCGGCTGGTTGAAGAGGATATCTGCCAGGCGTGCTCGCTGAACCAACAGAAAGCGATATTGCTGGGCCTGTTTCGGAAAGTCCGGATGAGTGACCTGCCGGGAATGGATCCCACCGAATCAGCAGGCATCGAACCGGCAGTGCCACTCACAGTTTCCGCCCATATCAAGGAAAACCGGGGGCTTCACCTGACCCTGCTGGGTGTCTTTCTCGCCTCAACCTGGAAACTGGTTGACGAAGCTGATAAAACCAATCATCTGGCGGATCGAAACAGGGAGCTGCAGGAGCTGCAGCGAACGGCGATTTCTACCACCCAGCTCAGCGCCATTCGAGCGGAATATGAAGAGAACCGGTGGAAAATGGACCAGAGCATCTATCAGATGAATCTCATGCAGGGATTCATGGCTGCCATGATCCTGATTGAAACCCTTATATTGACACGACCTGTCCATCCAGTGAACAGGGATTCCGGTGCAAGCTCTCTATTTCAGAACACCCCGGTTTCCTTTTCACTGATCCGCGGAAACAGCTTTACACCCGGACTAAACTATACCTGGACCTGGTAAAGGAACACAGACATGAACGATCAGCGACCACGTTGGAGATCGGTATTGATTCAGTTGCTGTGTCTGTTTTTATGCATCCCGCTGCTGACATCCTGCAACAACACCCTGCTCCAGGACACCGGGGCCGATTCCAGGGATCTGGAGACCCGGGTGATGGAAGGGGATTCCGCCGCGGCCAGGTGTATCGATGCGATCGGGGCAGCGTTAAGCAATGCGGGCTTTCAACCCTATTCGATTTCGGTTATCCAGCAGGCTGCTGAAAAATCAGTGACGGATCAGAATCTGACACAATCCCTCGATCTGACACGGATTATCCCCGAAATTGCCTGTGCTGCTGAGCTGGCCACCCTTGATTCAAAAGCGGGTCTGACTGACAGTGATGATCGAGCCGCTGCCATCGGAGCAATTGCAGCCGGAACCACCCTTTCGCTGGCCGGCCTGGTGAACGACCCTGAAAACCAATCCTTGACTGCAGACCCGGGCAGCCAGGGAGCATCGATTTCCAGCGGCCGGCAGAAGATGACCACCCGCTATTCCGGCTCCTACGCGGAAGTTCTGGATCAGCTGACAACGATGGTCATTTCCAACCTGGATGAGGCCGGTATTCCGGCAAACCGGATGGCTGATTCCCTCAAGCGGGTGGTCCGGGGATTTTCCGGCGCGCTGGCCCGGTCCGGGGTAACAACCACCGGAATGCCCGGTGTCCTGGAAACAATTACGTCAGCTGCCGTCGGGTCCTGTCATTTTATCGGTATCGATGACGATCGATTCGACACCGCCGTGGATGCCATTCTCGAAGGGACCTTCAGTGGCCTGGACGACACGGGGATGGGGGAAACCGACATTGCGGACCTGGCTGGAAATGTCACCCTGGGCGCCATCCTGGGCTTGAAACGGTCCCAGGTCCCTGCCACCCAGTACGAAACCAAGATCGCCGTGATCATTGCGGGCATCAAGGCCGGCATGCGGGCATCCGGCATCTCCCAGGGGGAGGTCGACCGGGTCGAGATCAGGATCAGCCAGTCCGCCCTCAATGGCAGAATTGATCTGATCACCGATTCCACCAGCGATCAGGTCACAGCCACCCACCCTGAAAACAGATCCGTGGAGATTCCAACCCATACGGCCATCTCCATCAGTTTCGCAACGGCCATGGACGCCGACACCATCGACAGTTCCAGTTTCTTTCTCAGCGACGGCTCATCGACACTGGACGGCAGTATTACCTATAACAGTCTGAACCGGACAGCCAGTCTCACCCCGGCCGCCATGCTGAAGTCCCGCTCATCCTATCTGGCAACGGCAACCACCGGTATCCGGGACAGCTCCGGGATTAACCTGGTCAATCCCTACCCGTTCAGTTTTAGAACCGCATCCAATATCCTGGAACTGGGGAGCTATCACGGCTGCCTGATCTCCGGCAGTGGACAGGCCCGGTGCTGGGGAGACAATGGCGACGGCGAACTCGGGCAGGAAGGTACCGCCTGGATCGGGAATGACGAGACCCTTGGCAGCCTGCCTGCGATTTCCCTGGGCAGTGGCCGGACTGCCGTCCGGATCTCGGCCGGTGACACCTTCACCTGCGCCGTCCTGGACACCGGGGCCATCAAGTGCTGGGGGGTCAATTCCTATGGACAGCTGGGGCAAGGGGATACCACCAGTCGCGGAAACACGGCATCCAGCATGGGCGACAACCTGCCCGCCATCAACCTGGGAACCGGTCGGACGGGGATCGATGTCTCCGTCGGTTCACGGTTTGCCTGCGCCATTCTCGACAACCGGGATGTCAAGTGCTGGGGATGTGGCATATACGGCCGTCTCGGAAGCGGCGACGAAGTCAACCATGGTGACCAGGCCGGTGAAATGGGGGACAGTCTCATCCCTGTCAGCCTGGGAACCAGCAGGACACCCATCCAGATCGTGGCCGGTCGTTACCATGCCTGCGTCCTTTTCAGGGATGGCAGCGTCAAATGCTGGGGAAACAACGCCAATGGACAGCTGGGTATTGGAGACACAACCAACCGGGGAGATGGTGTGGGATTGATGGGGGACAGCCTGCCCGCTGTTGACCTGGGAGCCGGCCGGACCGCAGTTGAAATCGCTGCCGGGAATTACTACAACTGTGCCCGTCTGGACAATAACAGCGTCAAATGCTGGGGACGAAACGACTACGGCCAGTTGGGGCTGGAGGACGGCATTAACCGGGGAGATGATGCCCATGAGATGGGGGACAACCTCCCCCATGTCAACCTGGGCACTGGCAGAAGTGCCCTGGAGATTGACACCGGCGCGTCCCACACCTGCGCCCGGCTGGACAACGGATCGGTCAAGTGCTGGGGATACCGGCTGAACGGTCGTCTGGGATACTATCCCCTTGACACGCGCATCGGCGACAGTGCCGATGAAATGGGCGACAACCTGCCGACCGTCGATCTCGGAACCGGCCTCAAGGCACTGGAGATCAGTGTCGGTAACTCATACAACTGCACCCGCCTGGATAATAACAGTATCAAATGCTGGGGCAACAACTCCTATGGCCAGCTGGGGCTCGGAGACACCACTAACCGGGGCGATAGCACAGGATCGATGGGGGACTCCCTGCCAGCCGTTGACATCCCGTTGGACTGATTGCGCACAATTCTTTAGAATTGCCGAAATACCCGGAAAGAATCTTTCTCCAACCCGTCTTCTGGCGACAATGGCAAAGCAACTCAATAGAGCGTTCATGGCGGCGTTGCTGCTCCTTTTTTTGAGCAGTCCCTCCTTTTGTGCAGAAAAACCGTACGCTGCTGTTGCCCCGCTGGAGTTGTTCGGAAAAACGTCCCAGGCGGAAAAAAAGATTATCTACAACCGCTTCGAAAACCGCCTCTCCGACCACTACCGGCTTCTCTCCCGGGCACAGTATCAAAAGGCCCGGGATCAGGTCTTCAGTACCGTAGCGTCGGACCAGTGCACCGAAAAATACTGTATCCGCAAGATCCAGGAGATGCTGCAGGTTGAACGGCTTTACTTCCTCGAGATAACCGCCCATCAAACCATCACCCAGCTCAGCATCACCCTGGTTCGGGTCGATGACACACTAAAAGAGGAGAGTGTCTGCCAGTCGTGTGGTATTGAAGACCTGTACCGGAACATTGGAACCCTGGTTGACCGTATCGCAGCCAGGGACCTGCACAAAGAAAGCAGAGACGATCCAGCAGTCGACCCGGGACAGCAGATTGCCCCCCCCATCCGGACACCGGAAACAGCCGGCAGTCAGAAGCCCGGGTTCCTCTCCCGACTCACGGGCAGTGAAATTGCCTGGCATGGGGCAGCCATCACCCTGATCGTGGCGTCCATCTGGAAATCCACCAGCGAGGCTGACGATTACAACAGCCTGGCCGACCGCAACAGAACGATCAGCACGCGGGCCGCGAATGCCACGACCGAATCCGAGTATACGACCCTGACCACAGCCTATGCAGACAACCAGGATGAGATGGAGCAAATTAAAACATCCATTCTGATCTATGACGGGATCACCCTGCTGGCCCTTGCCTGGGAGGCCTGGCAGATCCACCGGTCCATGGTCAATTCAGTCACGTTTTTTGCAGATGGCTCTCCGGGTCTGGAAAGCAGGGACAGTCCCACCATCCGACCCGTGCTGGATCGCCTCACTGGAAAAGCGGGACTGTCATTTTCGTGGAGCTGGTAAATGACATCGTCCCTGACATCCAGCCCCAGCCTGAAGCGGCCGACCCTCCTGATACTGGCAGCCGTGGTTCTGTTCCTGGCAGGTGGGTGCGGCACCAGGGCCATCAGCGATGATCAGGCCGACAGCACTGCCATCGCGGCCCTGAATCCTGCTGTCAGCGCATCCAGTCCACGTGCCGGGGACCGGGATTTCCCGATCACATCAGCCATCGTGTTGACCTTCAACAAAGCCATGGACCGTACCACCACCACAAACACAACCGTCACCGTTTCCACTTCAGCAGGTCCCATCAACGGTGTCATCACATATGACAGCACAACCCGACGGCTGTCCTTTACCCCCGCCACATCCCTCTCTTACTCAACCACCTATACCATCAGTCTGACCGCTGCTGTCCGGGATATGGAAGGCGTTCATCTTCCAGCAGCGCTCTCCTGGAGTTTCCGCACAATCCCGCAACCGGTCGATGCCATATCCGCCGGATTGTATCACACCTGTGCCAAATTGAAGAGCGGCCGGCTGAAATGCTGGGGCCGGAATATTTATGGTGTCCTGGGACAGGGGGACACGAACTACCGCGGAGATGACGGGGCCGAGATGGGAAACAACCTGACCCCCGTTGCCCTGGGAACCGGCCAGTTTGCACAAACACCACTTGCCGGTGGCAATCTCACCTGCACGGTGCTGGCAAACAACACGCTCAAATGCTGGGGCGGAAACAATTTCGGTCAGCTGGGATTGGATGACAAGGCAAACCGGGGGGATCAGGTCGGAGAAATGGGGGACAGCCTGCCAGCGGTCAATCCGGGATCCGGCCGAACAGTCACCTCTGCAACGACCGCTGAAAATCATGTCTGCGCCATCCTGGATAACAGGCAGTTGAAGTGCTGGGGCTATAACAATTTCGGTAACCTGGGCCTGGAAGAGAACCCGTTGTCGGGATATGTCAACCATGGCGACGGGGAAGATGTCAGTGGCAACCCGGCCGTTGAAATGGGGGACACCCTGCCGGTGGTCAATCTCGGCAGCAGCCGGACCGCCACCACACTCTCTGCCGGTGAGAATCACACCTGCGCGATCCTGGACAGCGGCAGCGTCAAATGCTGGGGCAGAAACGACTTCGGGCAGCTGGGTATCGGCATCAGTACCACTGAAAACAGAGGTGACAATACGGGAGAGATGGGTGACAACCTGCCAGTGGTCAGCCTGGGAACAGGCCTGACCGCTACCCGCATATCCTCTGGATTGAAACATGTCTGTGCTCTGCTCTCCAGTGGAAAGATCAAATGCTGGGGGCGGAACGATTTCGGACAGCTGGGTCTGGAAGAGAGCTCGATCCGAGGCAGCGACAACAATTTCATGGGAGACAACCTGCCTGCCGTCAACCTGGGAACCGGAGCAACACCAGTCGCCATTGCAGCAGGGGGACATCACAGTTGCGCCCTCCTGAGCAGCGGCAGTGTCAAATGCTGGGGGCGGAACGATTACGGGCAGTTGGGGCTGGGACACATGACCATCATCGGTGATAACACCGGCGAAATGGGCGACAACCTGTCCACTGTGGACCTGGGAAGCGGCAGAACGGCGACGGCCCTCTCCCTGGGGTACTATCACTCCTGTGCACTGCTGGACAACGGCACAGTCAAGTGCTGGGGATACAACCAGTATGGCCAGCTGGGCCTGGAAGACACCCTGAACCGGGGCGATGAAGCGAATGAAATGGGGGATACCCTTTATTCCGTCGACCTGGGCTCAGAATAACCACCGCTTTTCAGGTTCCGTCAGGGACTGACATTTCAATTCAGATGCTTCGCCATCAGCCGCCGGTTATCCTCAGAGAGGGTGTTGAACCGAAACACGATCCGACCCTGCCGGATACCGATGATCGTCGGAAAGATGTTGTTCACGCCGTATTTGAGGGCGATGGTCCCCAGTCCGTCCTGGTAGAAGCAGGCAGACGGGACATTGAGTGTTCGGGCCAACTCCCGGATCCGGGACGCTGTATCGGTTCCCAGGGGATCAATAAACAGGAGTCGGACATGGGGGTGATGGGTCTTTAAAAACCGGTACAGCTCCGGAATCTCTTTTCGGCACACCAGGCAATCCACGAAAAAAAAACTGATTACGATCGGCTCGCTGACTTTCCGGCTCCAGAAACGCTGATCCTCCAGATTGCTGATAAAAAATGCCGGCGCCTCAGGTATGGCTGCCTCAGCAACAAGGGAGAACAGGACGAGGAGCAGACCCACCATCCACAGTGCTTTTTTCCTGTCACATCCGATTCCCATTCCAGACCGGTGTCGTTTCAATTTGATTATTGGAAAGCGTTTCGCAAAAAAGCCGCGAATGCAGTTTCACGGTAGCTTCCGATCAGTTTGACCATCGTGTTTTCATACTGGACCCGGCGATAGGTGGCCGTTTCCTCCCAGTGATCGATGGGCAGTTTCTGAGGGTTCAACTTGAAAGAATCTCCCCGGATCGTGTTCCCATCCCGGAAATAAAAGGCCTGCACCGTTGCCTCCGCAATGGCCATCGCTTTCCAGATCCGGGTCTGTTGTTTTCCGATGGTTAAGTCCAGTTTTACCAGCATGGCTTGGCTCACGGGATAGGACCTGATGGCGGACCGCAACTGCGACTCGACATCCGAATCGGGGATGTCGAGCAACTGATTGACCACCCGGAATCCATTCCGCTGAAATATCAGTTGCAGTTCGTTAAAGAGCAGCTTTCTAGCCGCTCCGCCATGGTTATGAAAATCACTTCCCCTGTTGTCCAGAAAAACAAGCAGTACCTCCCTGCGGTTTTCGGATGAACCGGCATTCGATTTTACAAAGGTAAAATCCCCCCCTTCATGCCCCAGGTGACGTAACGAAACCAGGGACGGGGTCTGCCGTCTGCCCATTTGCCCGGTGTCCTTGCTGACATAAGCGGTTAACGCCTTTCCCAGCGAGGTTGCAGAGAAACCCCTGCCAGTATACGCTTTCAGCTGGGCCAGCAGGTGGTAGGCAAAAATTGAGTGTCCCCCCCAGACAGGGCCGCCGTCGGAAACCGGTTCATCCCCCCCGGAAGTGATGACTTGAACGCTCCTGGGAGCCGCACCGCTTTCCTTTTCCTGGAATTCGGCAATTCGGGGAGGGTCCTGGGGTGAAAGAAACCCGCCACTGAAACAGGAGTCCACGATCAGGAGTTTATGCCGGGCAACGATGATCTGCAGTCGCAGCTGAACTTCCTGGGCAGAGATATAGTCGTAGTTGTGGTCCGCCCCGACCGGCACCCACCAGCTCAGCGAACCCCTCCCGGATTCGCCGTGTCCGGCATAGTATACCAGGACACTGTCCTCCGGTTCGGAAACAGCCGCCAGCTGGTATAACCCTTTCAGGATGCTCTGCCTGTCCGCATTCTCCAGAACCACGACGTTTTTGGCGGCAAAGCCGTAACTGTGCTGCAGGACCTTTGCCATGGACCGGACATCCTGGACCGACGTGAGGAGATCCGGCCACTTTTCGCTCGCGTAGTGGCTGTTTCCGATCAACAGCGCCCGATAAACCGCGGTGTCGGTCTTGTTCCCGGCATAACCGGGTGTCAGGCCGGCCATCAGGACCACCCATAAAAGACCGGTCAGGACGGCAACGGGAACCCGTCTGCTCTGAAAATGGCAGGAATGTCGGATCATCAAAATCAGGTATCTATTCAGCATATGTCTCGCCATGAAAATCAGGACCTGTATGTCATTGAACTCATTCTCGACAGCCATCCATGGCTGCCTTCCGAGGACGGTCGTTGACTTCGCCATCCTGGCACCGTTTAACCACTCCCAATCCGTTCAATCACATACAGGCCCCGGCTCCCATGGCTGAAAAAGTGGTGAATAGATACAAAATCGGATACCCTGGGTTGATGGATGGGTGGCAGTCCATCCATTGAAATGTTGCCGATCAGGCGGAGAGCCCCTCCGGGAGTGGGCGACACGGGTTTTTCCCTTATTCCGTCAAATCATAACCGGAATCCCCCTTATCGACAACCCCAATCCTGTCCGGGCAGAAACGGCACGGTTCGTCCCGCATTCCGGAGATGGCATCCTCACAGACAGCCACCCGGCGGGGATTTTCCGTTGACAGACCGGTTTTGAATCCCTATGCTACAAAAAAAGTAACTATTCACCGGTATACGCCCCAAAGGCATTGTGTTTCAAGAAACGCATGAATCCTCCTGGAGCTCCTGGAAGCCATCCATGGCTTCCAAGGTTCTTGAAACACAATACCTTCGGGGCTGCGTGTGAATCCAACTGAATAGATACCAAAAAAATAACAAAAAAACAGATCATGGCAAAAAGAATGGCACAAAAAGATATCCCGACAACTGACTGGACCGGCAAAAGATCCTGGTGGCGCCGTCTGCAAATTCCAGACGGGAGTTGGTGATATCAAATAAAGCTATCTGTCTTTTGCACGACATAGCCCCTGTGAACCGATCTCCGGTTCCCAGGGGCTTTTTTTTGCCTGTCGGAAAAGCAGCCGGGAACCGGATCGGTGTTCTCCTTTGAAACGGGAAACACGATTGAACACAGTCTTTTACCCATCACGACAGACGGATGATTGTGAATCTACAACGAAAGGATGATATGAGCCAGACACTGACCACACTTTTTTCGACCCGCAAGCCGTTCTGTATGATTCAAAAGCAGGACAGCGAGGATGTTTTGATCCTGGAAGGAGAAGCCCTGCAATTCGATCGGATCGACGACATCCCGCGGAAAAGCGGAATTCCAACCACCGGGAAAGCCTTCGATACGATCAGCATGATCCCTTTTTCACAGATTCGGGAGAAGGGATATCAGGCGCGGAATGACGGGGAAACCATCCTGACACTGAAAATCGATCGATTCCGGGAACTGCCGCTGGAAGATCTGCTGCTGCAACTCCACCATTGTGACATCGGTCTGGAAAACGGGTTTGAATATGACATGACCGCAGAAGCCTACGAAACCCTGATCCAACAGATCATCGAGGACGAAATCGGCAATGGCGAGGGGGCCAATTTTGTGGTTCCCCGCACCCTCAGCGGCCGGATCACCGATTTTTCAACGGAAAAGGCCCTCTCAATCTTCAGATACCTGCTGGAAAACGACTACGGCACCTACTGGAAATTCATCTTTTTCAACGGATCCCACTATTTTATCGGATCAACCCCGGAGCGGCATCTCTTTGTTGAAAACCGGAAGGTCAAGATGAACCCCATCAGCGGTACCTTCCGCAAGGATAAAAGCTACCGCAGGCGTGCCGAGTTCAAAACCGACCTGCTGTCTTTTCTCGACAATCCCAAAGAGATCAATGAACTGTTCATGGTGGTCGATGAAGAGCTGAAAATGATGTCCAGGATGTGTGAACAGGGCGGGGCCATCATCGGACCCCTGCTCAAGGAGATGTCCAAACTGATCCACTCGGAATACCTGCTCTCCGGCGAGAGCGACAAAGACGTGATTGAACTGTTCAAGGATTCCATGTACGCCGCCACCGTTACCGGCAGTCCGGTGGAAAATGCCTGCAATATCATCCTCAAGTACGGCAGACACTCACGGAGATACTACGGCAGTGCCATCCTGCTGCTGGGAAGAGATGAAAAGGGGGGTGACACGCTGGATTCCCCCATTACCATTCGCACTCTGGAGATGGATACCACGGGACGGTTCCAGACGGCAGTCGGTGCCACCCTGGTCAGGGATTCCATCGCTTCCGAAGAGGTGCTGGAAACAGAGGCAAAAAGTGCAGCCCTGCTGGCCAGCATCGTATCAAGGGGCGGGCAGCCGGTCATTCCCCCGCTGTTGAGCGGGCTGGCCAACGACGATGAGATTGTGGAGACCCTGCAGTTCCGGAACCAGTACCTGTCCAATTTCTGGTTCTTCAAGCAGGAAACCCGGCTGCATTCGGAGTTTGAGAACCGGCACGTCAAGATCACCATCATTCACAATGGGGACGATTTTGTGTACATGCTGAAACACATCTTCAACTCCTTCGGCATGAAACCCACCATTGTTCCCTATGCCGACTACGACCTGAAGCTGGACCAGGGGGCCATCACGCTGGTGGGTCCGGGACCCGGAAACCCGAACCAGGTGGAGAATGCAAAAATGCAGAAGAACCATGCCATCGTCGATGGTCTGCTCAAAAGCCGCCGACCATCCCTCTATATCTGCCTGGGACACCAGTTTCTCTGCCACCGGCTGGGTTTTACCGTGGCCAGGAAGAAAGTTCCGCTACAGGGGGTCCAGGAAAAAATCAGGCTTTTCGGCAGGGAGGAGAGGGTCGGGTTCTATAATACGTTTGTTCCGATAAACAGCGAACGGTCCAGAGACTATGACATATCCCTGGCAGAAGACAAGCAGGAGATGCTGGCGCTCCGGGGAGACTTTTTCATCGGGTTTCAGTTTCACCCGGAATCGATCCTGACCAAGAACGGCGACAGCATCCTCAAGGAATCCATCGCCTACCTGCTGCGCTAGTGGTCTGTATCAAACATACTGACGATTAAGTCAGTCGAGGGGGTTTCCGTTCAAAACAAGGGGAAACAGGATGTTTCCCCTTGGCTCCAAGGATGGATTTATGCGTGTTTTGAACGGGAATCTCCTTGACTACCGACTTTAACAGTAATGGTCAGTTTATTCGAAACAGCACACCAGAACGTGTCAGGATTTGGAATGATAGCCGGACCCGTATTTCTGCAGCCAGCGGGTTTCATGTTTTTGTCCCTCCATGCGATTAATCAGCGACAGGATCTCCCTGTCATCATGGTTGAGCAACAGGTCGGTGTCGATAAACCCGATCTCACTGCCATCGGGATAGAGAAAATAGGGATCATGATGTTCGGCACTGTCAGACATCACCGTCCTGCTGCTGGCGGGGTTGAGATAGTCGATAGCCCCGTTGCAGATACAGAAATAGTCCGTCGCCCGAAGCGGAATATCCGGATTCCGAGGCGCACCCGGTTTGAACACCTGCAGAAAACAGACCGTACCCTTCACCCCGATCAGCGCAGCAGCGCCCCTGATCCGGTAGTATCTGCTTCGAGGCCGGGACGTGATCACGGACAGCAGTGATCCGTGTTTCAGTGTAAGATCCCCGCCCTGTTCAGCGTCCAGATCCAGCGTCAGTTGGGTGTCATCTTTCAACTGCAGGACGGATCGGTCCGGAAGTGCCAGAACCATCTGTCCGCCGGTCGCCAGTTCCAGGACAACGCCGCTGCTGACCCTGTCCCCTGCAGAAACCGGCTCACCATTGGCAGATGCGCTCCCGGACAGAAACCGGACCGTGGCGATGCCCTTTCCGTCGATCGGTGGCGATGTATCGTCCCATCGGTGGGGACTGATGGAGCGGCGGCTACTGCAAGCCACGGGCACCCCCGCCACCAGGGAGGTCAGAAACAGGGTTTTTCCCAGGATCAGGATCTCTCTTCTGCTCAGCTTTTCCACGCTCATGGCGCCTCCATTGGATAAGTTGGAATTCGATCACTTCTCAATACCGTCCCTGGCCTGAACACCCTTTGTATAGTAGTGTTTCACCTCCTTCATCTCCGTAACCAGATCGGCCATGTCGATGACCGCCGGATCTGCCTTTCTGCCGGTAATCACGACTTCGACAGAGTCCGCCCGCCCGGCAACAGCCTGCAGCAATTCATCGACGGAAAAAAGCCGGAAATAGGTGGCGATATTGGCCTCATCCAGGATCACCAGCGGGTATTCCCCCGATGCCATAATCGCCTGCATCTCCTGCAGCCCTTCCCGTGCCAGCCGGATGTCCTCTTCGTCCGGGTCAGTGTGAATAAAACAGTCCCGGCCATACTGACGGATCTCAATCTCACCCCTGAACCGGGCCAGACTCTCCAGCTCCGCATATTTCATCCCCTTGACAAACTGGCCGATAAACACCTTCAACCCGGCGCCGACCGCCCGCAGGGCCAGCCCCAGGGCAGCAGTGGTTTTGCCCTTACCGTCGCCGGTATAGACCTGCACATATCCTTTCACACTCCCTCCTGTCATATCAAGACCTTCTCTGAAAAATGGACCCCCCGGACCCCACACAGGGGATTCGTTCCCGGGCGGTTCCACTGCAACGGCGCTACCGCCTTCCCTCTCTGAACCGGATCCTGCGCAGACTCTCCCTCCGGGCGAGTCCCGACCCTGAGGCGATCCCCCCGTTGCCCGCAACAACCATTGTTGGTATACTTTAGGAGAGTTGTCCCGGTTGTGTCAACCGAGCCTGGTCCGTCGGGTGCACCCAATATGTGTGGATACCTGTAAGCGGAAAGAGGTTGTTTGTTCAGAAAACCTTGGAAGCCAGGGATGGATTCCAGGAGCGCCAAGGATGGATGCATGCGTTTTTCTGAATAAATACCCTCTTGAAGCGGTTATGATCACATACCCACATGTTTTTGGTGCACCCGGTCCGCCACTGTGATTGACGATGATACGCCGATCTGTTAATCCTTTTCGGGCAGACAGAGGAACACCGGGTCTTTGACAGACGGGGATGACAGCCTCGGACCGACAGCACAGGAACTGTTTCCGGAATAGCGAAAGAACTCTGAAGACAACCGACACCACCTTGAGGGGAGATCAGCATGGCATATTGTGAGATTGATGGACGGAACATCTATTATGAATTGACCGGAGAGGGACCGCCGCTGGTCCTGATTCGTGGTCTCGGCAGCAACGCGGACCACTGGTATACCCAGCTGCCGGTCCTGACCCCCCACTTTCAGGTATTGACCTTTGACAACCGGGGGATCGGCAGAAGTGATGATACGGAAGGCGGCTATACCATCAAGGGCATGGCGGAAGACACCATTGCCCTGATGACCCATGTGGGGTTCCGAACCGCGTCCGTATTCGGGCTTTCCATGGGCGGCATGATTGCCCAGGAAATGGCCCTCAGTTTCCCGGAACGGATACACGCGTTGATACTCTGCGTGACCCATCCCGGCGGTCAAAACCAGGTCAGCCCATCGGCAGAGACTGCTGGCATATTCCGGCGCATGGTGGCGGAAGGCTCGCCCGAAGCGAAGGCCGCAGCTGCACCGGCATTGTTTGCAGCTGTTTCACTGGAAAAGAAGCAGCCGCTGATTGCCGAATATGCCGCTATCTCGCTCAAATACCCGGTTCCAGCATCGATTCTGACCAAGCAGTGGGAAGCCCTTGCCGGATTTGACGCCTGGGACCGATTGCCGCAGATCTCAGCCCCGACACTGGTTCTGAGCGCTGCAGAAGACAGCCTGATCCCGCCGGCGAATGCCGGCCTGCTGGCAGACAGAATACCTGGCAGCGAACTGCTGATCCTGCAGGATGCGGGTCACCAGGTCCTGATTGAACAGGCGGAACTGGCCAATGCGGCGGTCCTGGCATTCCTGAAAAAGCACCATGGGATATAACGGCTGCCCATGACCGGAACCGCCCCGGATCACGCTTCCAGCAGGGACATGGCAGACAGTCGCAGCCCCAGCCGGATCGGCTGGTCCGGCTGGGGCAACCGGACATCATTCGGGAGATTGATCACCAGGCACGCCCCCGTTTCCGTCCTGACGGTCAACCTGAATTCCACACCCTGAAACCGAATGTCCGTGATATGCACCGTCACTGCCACTTCTCCGGCAGCGCAGGATTCTGCCGGTTCAAGCACCCGGGCGGCCTCCGGCCGGATCAGGACCGTCACCGCCTTTCCGGCGTCTGAAGCAGCCCCGGGCAGAGGGATGCTCCCCAGCGCGGTCTGGATGGCACCGTCTGCCTGAACCAGCCCTTCGATCAGGTTTTGAAATCCCAGAAAAGAGGCCACAAACCGGTTGGCTGGCTTCTTATACAGATTCTCCGGTCCGTCAATCTGTTCGATCCGTCCGGCATTGAACACGGCGATGCGATCCGCCACCGCAAAGGCCTCGTTGTGATCATGGGTAACGAAAATAGTGGTAATCCGGATCTGTTTCAGAATCAGCTGCAGATCCCGGAGCAGGCGCTCCCGCAATACGCGGTCCAGGGATCCCATGGGCTCATCCAGCAACAACAGACGGGGTTGGGGGGCCAGACTTCTGGCCAGGGCCACCCTTTGTCTTTCACCCCCGGACAGTTCATTCACATTGCGCTGCCCCATATCCGCCAGACCCACCAGGGACAGCACTTCCTCCGCCCGTTTCCGGATGGCCTGTTTTTCCCGGTTGGTGACCCGCAACCCGAACACAACATTTTCATAGACGTTTTTATGGGGAAACAGGGCAAACTCCTGAAACATCATACCGAAATTCCGCCGGTGGGGATCCACGCCAGTGATATCCCTGCCATCCACCAGTATGCGGCCGCTGTCCGGCGTTTCCAGACCACAGATCAACCGCAGCAGGGTGGTTTTCCCACAACCGGAGGGACCCAGCAGACAGAGAATTTCACTTCTCTGCAGCCTCAGATTGATATTCTGCAGCACCAGGTCGGCTTCGATGGTTTTTACCAGATTCTGAATTTTGAGCTCATTCATCCTAAAACTCCCCCTGCCCTTCCATTCTCAATTTTTCCAACAATATGAAACCGATGGCGGTCACCAGCATCAGGAGGCTGCTCATGGCCATGGCCTGGCCATAGTTCATCGCCCCCGGCTGCCCCAGAAACCGGTAAATCGCCAGCGGCATCGTGGGTGTCTGGGGCCGCGCCACAAATACCGTTGCCCCGAACTCCCCCAGACTGATGGTGAAGGAAAAAACGGCTCCGACAACCAGGGCGCGGCCGATAATCGGCAGATCGACAGCCCGCCACACCCTGAACGGCGAAGCACCCAGCAGCAGAGCCGATTCCTTGAGACTCCGGGGGATGCTTCGCAAAGCCGGCAGGACGCTTCTCACCACAAAAGGAAACGCCACCAGCGTATGGGCCAGGGGCACCAGCAGCAGGGAGGTTCTCAGATTCAAGGGGGGTCTGTCCAGGGCAATAATAAAGCCAAAACCGAGCGTCACAGCAGACGTGGACAGGGGCAACATGAATATTGGATCGAACAGGGCACTGATTCTGCCCGTTGACAGCGCCAGAAACTGGGCAGCCGACAGACCGATGATAACGGAAAACACCAGCGTCACCAGGGCAAAACCACAGGAGTAAAGGACCGCCTCCATGGGAGGAACGAAAAAGACCGATTGGGCGGGATTCTCGAACAGGGCCCGGTAAAAAGCGAGTGTGAGACCGGTTTCGCTGAGCAATGACCGCAGCACCAGGGCCAAGAGCGGGGTCCCGATCAACAGTAGAATCAGGAACAGGTTACTGCCAACCCAGATCCTGTCCCGCATCGATCGCACCGGCACCTGCACGCGGCTGACCGCGACGGGTTGCAGGGAGACCGCCTGTTTTCGTTGCAGTGTCGTGTAGAAGCCCATCAGCAGCAGGATAAACAGGATCTGAATCAGCGAGAGGGCTGCTGCCATGGGCAGATTGAACAGATGCACAGCCTGACGGTAAATCTCCACCTCGATGGTGGACAGTCTCGGACCGCCCAGAATGAGGATTACCCCAAAGCTGGAAAAGCAGAAAACAAACACCAGCAGCGCTGAAGCCAATATGGCCGGTTTCAGAAGCGGCAGGGTGACCCTGAAAAAAACCCTGATCGAAGAAGCTCCCAGAACCCTGGCGGCCTCTGCCAATGAAGGGTCCAGACGGGACCAGAACCCCCCCACGATTCGAAATATCACCGTATAGTTGAAGAAGACATGGGCCAGCAGAATAAAAAAAACCGAATGGTCCATCTGGAAGGGCGCTTCGGAAAAGGCAACCATTTTCTGCAGCAGTTCGTTCACCAATCCCCGGGACCCCAACAGGGCCTGAAATGCCGCCGCCACCACCACGGTCGGCAAAACAAAGGGCACTGTCGCAAACGCCTGGAGCAGTTTTTTCCCCGGAAACTGGTAACGGGCGAAAACATAGGCTCCCGGCAGCGCCAGCAGCAGTGTCAAGCCGGTTGAGACCGCGGCCTGCCAGAAGGTGAACCAGAGAATGCGGGCATAGTATCCCGACGCTGTCAGTTTTTGCAGGCTACCCAGCACCCATTTCCCTTCGGGTCTGAAACTCAGCCCGAAAATCCGGAAGAGCGGATAGAAGTAGAACAACGCCAGAAACAGGACCGGTATCCCGGCTATCAGCAGTAGAGACCTCTTTTTGATGGGATCACCTCAATACGGTTTCCGTCCAGGCTTCGATCCACTTTTCCCGGTGCGCATCTATCTGCTCGGAATTCAATAGGATCGGTCGATCGGCGGTAACGGTGTGTCGGGTAAAAACCTCGGGCAGGCGCGCCTTGCGGTTACTGGGAAACACGAACATCTGCAGGGGAATATCCTCCTGGAAGGGCGTATCCAGCAGAAAATCGATCAGCTTTCTGACCAGCTCCGGATGCCGGGACCCTTTGAGGATCCCGGCAAATTCGATCTGCCGGTAACAGGACCCTGCCGTGGTGATAGCTGCCGTCGGGGCTTCCGTCAGTTTCTGTTTTGAATAGTAGACCTCTGCCGGCGGACTGCTCGCATAGCTGACAACGATGGGTCGATTTCCCTTGGAGGCGGCTGAGAAGGATCCCCAGTATGCCTCCTGCCAGCCGTTGGTCACCAGGACCCCGTTTTCTTTCAGTTTTTTCCAGTAGTCCAGGTACCCGGTCTCACCAAAATTCCCCACGGTTGTCAGCAGGAAAGCCAGACCCGGTGAAGAGGTCGCCGGATTTTCAACCACCGTCAGATTTCGATAGCGCGGGTCGATCAGCGCCCCAATGTCCCGGGGCGGTTGGATATTTTTTTTCGTAAACCAGCCTTTGTCGTAGTTGAGGCAGACATCCCCAAAATCCACCGGCAGCAGTCTGAATTGGGGGTCCAGCTTCAATTCATCCGGGACATGCTGCAGCATCGGAGACGGGTAGGCTTCAAAAATCCCCGCTTTCAGAGCCCGGCTGATAAAGGTATTGTCCACCCCGTAAAAAAGATCCGCCAGTGGATTGTTTCTGGACAGGATCGCCTGGTTCAGGGCAGCACCGGCGTCCCCGGTTTTTAAAAATCGAATTTTGACCTGTTCCTGTTTTTCAAACAGCGCAACGACCGTCTTGCTGACACTGAAACTGTCGTGGGTCATAATGGTGATTTCACGCGGTTCGCTCACGGCAGACTTCGGCAAAACGCCTGCGGCAAAGAGGGACAGCACCACCAGGAAGGTGATGAGAATCGGTTTTTTCATGGCTTGACTCATTTCGGGATTAATCCTGGATTCGGCTATCCCCCTGCCAGGGTTTCAATCACTTCTATCAACCCATTTTTTCAGGCGAATAAGAGCTGGAAAGGATTGCCGCTGGATAAAGAATGTCCAATCTGACGCCACCGATTTCTATCAGAAAACCCAAAAAAAAAGCCATCCCTAACAATTGCCGGGATGGCTTCAGAGTGTATCGACAGTTCCCTACACCGGCATTATCCGGATCAGGTTCAACGGTAAAACCAACAGCAGTGCGCATAGGTTCCTCTCAGCCTGGTTTATCCAAGCTCCCGGCAGTATTTCGATTGGTATCCTTGAACTTTAGGCCTTTCGGCCGGTTATGTCAACAGGCGTCTCCCCGGGGCGGACACAACGAAACATGAAAAATAGCGAGCCTGCCCGTGCCTGCCAGCAAGCAGACAATATCGTTATCTTAAACCCCCTTTTCCTGCGAAGCACCAACAGCTCCGGTTTTCAAGAACCTTGGAAGCCAGGGATGGCTTCCAGGAGCTCCAGGAGGGTTTCATGCGTTTCTTGAAAACCGGAACTGTTGGTGCGGAACCAGTCGCATAAATTTGTGACATTGACTCAGCAGCGCTTATTTGCCTTCGTGATCTCCGTGTCTCTGTGGTGAGTGTTTTTCATACATACTATCATGCCCCCGGGGGCACAACGAAACACGAGAATGATATCGCGGTGTTGACCCGCGACTGATATGAACCCCTTTCAGTTGGGAGACTTATTTCAAGATGATCTAAGGCACATGTCGCTCTTCGAAGCTGCAAGTTTCGCTTCTCACCCCGACTCGCTTCGCTCAGACAGGCGGGGTTTCTGTCGCTCCATTTCGCCAAGATCATCTAGAAACGCGTCTAATCAACTGAAACGGCTTCACACCAGTCGTTTCCGTGATGCTATGCTCATACAAACCAACATGCCCCGGGGCGGGCGCAATGAAACATGAAAATGCGTCTGCGGTGTCGGCCGAAAAAGAAAAAGGGGGGTTATCCGGCGGGACCATTCCCCCTGGGAAGTTTGCAGATCCGTCTTGTCATTCATTCGAAATTAGGTAACCATATGCCTGAATCCCAACCGTCGTTCTGAGATCACCATCACATTTCATCAGGGAGACTCGTCATGGACGTAAAAAAACTCGTAGCGCCGCATAAGCAATACGTCATCGATATGAGAAGAGAATTTCATCAGCACCCGGAGCCAAGCTGGAAAGAAACGGAAACCTCCAAAAGAATCAAAAGGGAACTCGACAGCATGGGGATTCCTTACCGAGCTGCCGGTGATCCAGGCCTGGTGGCAACCATTAAGGGGTCGCACCCCGGTAAAACGATAGCGCTGCGGGCAGACATGGATGCCCTGGAAGTAACGGAAGCCAACGAAGTCGACTACAAATCCCAGAACCCCGGCATCAGTCACGCCTGCGGTCACGATGCGCATATGGCCATGCTGCTGGGTGCTGCCCGTGTCTTAAATGGAATCAAAGAGGAGATCCGCGGCACCGTCAAGCTGATTTTCCAGCCGGCCGAGGAGCTGGTATCAGGGGCAGAATCGATTATCCGGGATGGCGGACTGGATGGTGTCGACACGATATTCGGCATCCATATCATCGGTTTTCTGCCCATCGGGCTTATCTGTGCCCAGGCAGGCGCCCGCTTGTCTTCGGCGGACCATTTTGAAATCAGGATCAAGGGACAGGGCGGACACGGGGGCTTGCCGCACCAGGGGGTTGATGCCATCGTGGCCGCGTCGGCGGTTGTGATGAATCTGCAATCCATCGTGAGCCGGGAAAGCGACCCCACGGAACCCGTGGTTGTCAGTATCGGAATGTTTCATGCCGGAACCCGGAATAACGTCATTGCAGACTCGGCCCGACTGGAGGGTACGGTCAGGCTGTTTAATAAAGAGCTCGGGCAGCAGATGCCCGGAATCATTGAGCGGATCGCCAAAAGTACGGCCCAGGCCTATCGAGCTGAGGCAGAACTGATCTATACCGTCGGGGTTCCCCCGACCGTTAACGACCCCGGCTGCGCGCAACGGGCAGCGGCATCCATTCAAAAAATCGCCGGAGAAGGAGCCCTTTTTGAGGTCCCACCGGTAACGGGCGCCGAGGATTTCGCTTTCTACACGGAAAAGGTCCCCGGTGTGTTTGTTTTTCTGGGTGCCGGCAATGAGGCCAAAGGAGGGCTCTATCCCCAGCATCATGAAAAATTCAATATCGACGAAGACGCCCTGGAAACAGGAACCGCCCTGCATGTTCAATACACCCTGGATTTTTTGAACGAGTGACAGGCCCGGAAGTTGTGGGGGAGTCGGGTGCTGAATGGACGAAAGGGATTAATAAGCACTTGACTCAACAAATCGAACCTTCTAGGATTTGCTGGTCATAACTGTTCACCATTAACGCGGCCTGTGTTCTGATGGATCGTGACATCCGTTTCATGCTTACCATATTGTCGGATCGTACCGTTTCAATCCCAGTGAACACCAAGCCCGTTTTCGAAACGACTGCTGTCCGGATCGGGTCATGTCGATAGCCGGGAAACAGCAATCTCGGTCAACCCCAAATAAAGGATGAGACATGTTGCCATTTTCTGGAACCAAAAATCGCACGGCGTTGCTAAAAAGGCGCTGGTTGTCACTGCTGGTCGGTTTCGCACTGCTGTTCGGCATGGGCATAATACCGGGGAGTGTCTGGGCAAAGGATATCAAGGTGCTCAGAATTGGTATCGGGATCGATCCCGATACCCTGCTGCCAACAGAAATCACAACCGCCATCCCCTATAATATTGCCAAGCTGATATACGGCGCCCTGGCCAAGTATACCGATGATGGCGAAATGGTGCCCAATCTGGCCACCGCCTGGTCTTTCTCACCGGACGGCAAGACATTCACTGTTCAACTGCGCAAGGGGGTGAAATTCACAGACGGCTCCGACTTCAACGCCCACAGCCACAAGAACTACCTGGAGCTGATCATGAATCCCAAGGTCCGGGTCCCGCTCCGTTTTCTGTTTGGCCCGGTCGTTTCCGTAGACATTGTTGATGACTACACGGTCCGGTACAACCTCAAAAACGCATACGCACCGCTGGAGCAGATGCTGGCCGTCAGCTCTGCCATGTCTCTCAAGGCAACCACACCCTGGGATGCCGACAAACTCAGAAAGCACCATGTCGGGGCCGGCCCTTACAAACTGACAGAATGGGTCAGGGGAGAACGTATCGTGCTGGAACGTAATGAAAACTATTGGGGAGAACGCCCGACGGTGGACAAAATCATCTACATGATTATTCCGGAAAGCGCGACACGGGTCGCTATGCTGCGGGCCGGACAGCTGGATGTTGCCTACTCTCCGTCCCCTCCGGACATCAAATCCCTGGAAGCCAGCCCGGATTTCAAGGTTGCCCGACCCCTCAGCACCCGCATGATTTTTATGGGGATGAACACCCAGAAGGGCTATACCAAGGACAAACGGATCCGCCAGGCATTGAACTATGCGGTCGACAAACAGGCCATCTGCGACCGGATCCTGTTCGGTGTTGCCAAACCCCTGGATGCCCCGGTGCCCCCGTCTCTGTTTGGATACTCAAAAATGCCGAACCAGTACGACTACAATCCGGATAAAGCCCGGGCGCTGCTGAAAGAGGCCGGTTTTCCGGAGGGCGGGGAGATCAAGATGATCACCCCCAATGGTCGCTATACTTACGACAAGCAGATCGCCGAAACCATCCAGGCCTACCTGCAGGAAGTCGGGGTGAAAACAACCCTGCGAACCTACGACTGGCCGACTTACATGGGAATGACGACAAGACCGCTGGACAAGACGGAACTGGAACTCTACCTGATCGGCTGGGGAGCGCCCTACTATGACGCTGATTTCATGACCTTCATGTATTTCAGCTCCTATGTCCAGCCCCCGAGAGGACTCGGCTCGACTTTTTACTCGAACCCGGAATTTGATAAAACCACCTATATGGCCCGCAGCATTGTTGACAAAGACAAGCGAAAGGCCCTTTATCAAAAGGCGACACAGATGCTGTGGGACGACGCTCCGGCGATCTGGCTCCATGTGGAACCGTTTTCCGTCGCCTTCGCATCCAAGTACCAGGGAATCCGGGTTCTGCCCCACGAAATGTGTTTTCCTCAGTACATGACAGTTAAATAGGATGGGCTCCCCATCCCATTGCAGGTGCGGATAGCATATGATGATCAGGTATTTTTTCGGACGATTGATCTCGACGATTCCGGTGTTGTTTGGTATTACCCTGTTTCTGTTTTTCATGCTGCGGGCACTGCCCGGGGATCCGGCACAGGTAATCGCCGGGGAGATGGCCACCGAACAGGAGGTTGAGATCATCCGTCATCAGCTGGGACTCGACCAGCCGGTGATTATCCAATACCAGATTTTCATGACCCGGCTGATCCAATTGGACCTGGGAACATCCATCCGCACCCAGAACCCGGTGACCGAGGAGATCCGTCCCCGGCTGGCCAACACCGTCCTGCTGGCGCTGGTGGCAACCGTAATCGCCTGTCTGCTGGGGATTCCCGCCGGAATTATCGCTGCCGTGCGACCCTACACCTGGATGGACAACATCGTCACGATCCTGGCCCTGTTCGGCATGTCCATGCCCGCTTTCTGGCTGGGGTTGATGCTGATCGTCATCTTTTCCGTAAACTGGCAGCTGCTGCCGGTGGGCGGCAGTGGCGGTATCGAATATATTGTGCTGCCGGCCATCACCCTGGCGGCCATGCTGATTGCCTCCATCGCCCGGAACACCAGGTCCAGCATGATGGAGACGATGTCCCAGGACTACATCACCACGGCCCGTGCCAAAGGGGTTGTCGAAAACACGATTATCATCCGGCACGCGCTGAAGAACTCCTTTATCCCGATCATCACGGTGATCGGCCTGCAGTTTGGGGCTCTGCTGGGAGGAACGGTACTGACTGAGACCGTTTTTGCCTGGCCGGGGATGGGTCGGCTGCTGGTCAGTTCTATCCTGGGCCGGGACTATCCCATGATCCAGGGCATTATTCTTGTGTTTGCCCTGCTGTTTGTGCTGACCAATATCCTGGTCGACCTCATCTATGTTTTTCTCGATCCCAAGGTGCGTTATGGATAGCGGAACAGCGGCGGGATCCAGCCGGGACTCCCATGTGGGCGCAAGCCAGTGGCGACTGGGGCTGGCCAAGTTTATACGCAACAAGGCCGCTGTCTGGGGCGGGTTGA
>Ga0180009_10000768_pt1 | contig 41631 bp, 34 predicted proteins | sample OS_PC_MetaG_FD_123537 | JGI IMG/M metagenome (GOLD analysis project Ga0180009, IMG submission 123537) | Groundwater microbial communities from the Aspo Hard Rock Laboratory (HRL) deep subsurface site, Sweden - OS_PC_MetaG | ecosystem: Environmental > Aquatic > Deep subsurface > Groundwater...
CATAAAACGATTTTTTTTAACTTTGCATTCGCAAATTTAAAACCCACACCCACACCCACACTCACACTCACACTCACACTCATTTCGGGCCTATAGCTCAGTTGGTTAGCCCCGATAGCTATCGGGGGACTCATAATCAGGAAAGAGAACAAAGAAATATAATAAACTTCAAATTTCAACCACATACTTTCCCCGGCCTTATTAAATTAATGATTAAGTTTTGTTGTTATATAATATTTAGTGAATCGCTAAATCGGTTTTATGTTGGTTCCACGCGATTGGATGCAGAAGAAAGGCTAGAGAGGCATCTTACTCAGTATTATGGGAATCAAAAGTTCACAGCCAATGCCAATGATTGGGTATTATTTTTGGAAATTTCCTGCCAAACCGCAACTCAGGCTTCCCAGATAGAGCATCACATCAAAAGGATGAAAAGCAAGACATACATTAAGAACCTAAAGAAATATCCTGAAATTATAGATAGACTGAAGCAAAAGTACAAATAGCGTATTGATCATCAACTCCACACATTTTGAGATAAATTTTGAAATGTTCGGTTGATTTTTCGTACTTTTGCATTCGCAAATTTAAAATGCACACTCACACAAATCTACGTAAACAAGTTGGCTTCGATTTGCAAAACTCACACTGACACTCACACCCATCTCGGGCCTATAGCTCAGTTGGTTAGCCCCGATAGCTATCGGGGGACTCATAATCAGGTGGTGTGAGTAAATGATATAGGGCCTATAGCTCAGTTGGTTAGAGCAACTGACTCATAATCAGTAGGTCCCAGGTTCAAGTCCTGGTGGGCCCACAAAAAAAGTTCAGCCTCGATGGCTGAACTTTTTTTATTGCACGATATATAAGATCGAACGATTGCTCGATATTCGAAGGATTGCCGATTTCGGGCAATCTCATACATCGCGCAATCTCATACGTCGCGCAATTCTACTGCTTTTTCCTTGCCGTTTGAACAGTTCTGTAAAAGATAGATACTAATTGATGGCTTTCATCCAGGGCTTTGTGCATCTTATCCCCTTCTTCAATGATCTTTGCTTTTTTCAGGATTTTCAGATTAACATCTGACTCCCGAAGTTCTTTCAAGACTACACCGATCTTATGGATGAAGTCCTTTTTTGTTTCTGCACTCTGAGCTTCTCCATAGTTCAGGGCAGCACTCGCAGTTGATCTAAGCAGTTGATTGATCAAATAATTTCCAAAGTATTCTTTGTCAACTGATTTACTGATCTCAAAGATTAAGATAGAAAAGTCTATTAATCTTTCTTCAAGTTCCTTTCGCATAACATTTAAGTTTAGGTTCTATTTATTAGTACCCAAATTCTAAAAATGTCGCACCTGAAAATGATAAATCACATAAAAAATGTGCCATCGGCAATGCTGAATGGGCAATGCAATAGGCGACCCGCGCAGATTACCTGACCTGGTGGGCCTACAAAAAAAGTTGCTACTCGATGTAGCAACTTTTTTTATTGCGCGATGTAGGAGATTGAACGATTACAAGATATTCGAAGTACTTCGATCAATCTTCTACATCGTGCAATCTTCTACATCGTGCAATCTTCTACATCGTGCAATCTTCTACGTCGTGCAATCTTCTACGTCGCGCAATCTTCTACGTCGCGCAATCTTCTACGTCGTGCAATTTTCTACATCGTGCAATCTTCTACGTCGCGCAATCTTCTACATCGTTCAATTCTATTGATTTTGCTTTGCTGTCTGAACAGTTCGGTAAAAGATCGACACCAACTGATGGCTTTCATCCAGGGCTTTGTGCATTTTATATTCAACGCATTTTTTATTGCCCGATGGAGGAGATTGCACGATCCTTCAACGGAGTTTATCCTGAGCATGGCGAAGGACTCAGGACAAGTTATTCGAAGGATGGCCGATTTCGGGCGATCTTATATGTCTTGCAATCGCTGCAATTTACAATTTTTTGGTTGTGAGATTTTTATCTGCATACTCTTTCGAGATTCCTCCAGGATACTATATTGAAATCATTAAAAGTAAAATTATCTTCTCCTCCATAAATCACATTACCATTTCTTGTCTCCATTTCAGAAAACCTTGCGAAGCTTTTTAATCCGTCAATAAAACTGTTCGAAAAGGATTTTGCTGATTTAATCTCTATTGCTTTTATGACCATGCAGATTTTTAAGAACAGAGAACATTTTCCTCATTTGTGTCATATATTTGCTATAAAGCAATTTATACCACCATGAAAAGAACGTTCATCCTTAGTCTCGCATTTTTACTTGGTATGGTTGGCATTGCCCAGCAAAACGACCCTTTCAAATGCCCTTATAAGATCAACGGTCAGCTTCAACCCGACTCATTGATATGTAAACTTTCCAATAACCTTTTCCTGGTTGATGCCAGGCACTTTATGGAATCTGCAGGAGGTGAATACTATCCGTTTCCCGACCTGTTTAATGTCTTTGGCTTTGCCACCCAATACGGAAAAATCATCTCTTACGCCCGTGCGTATTATGATACGGGTTTTTACAACTCAAAGCCTGTATTTATGATCCCTCCGGTTGAAAAAATAAGCTACGAAGGCAGAAGCCTGTACGCTGCACCTCTGGGATTCCTGTCAAGAGCCATTGGTGATACGTTGTTCTATAATTCCTCGGATAACCTGCTGGAGGTTTATACTTCACCTCCCGATACCATAGGTTCAATTTTTACCGGAGCCTCCAATGTTGCCAGGGTTTTCCAGGATGAAGGGTTCCTGGTCCGGCAGGCAGCCATCAGCTATACCAATGCCATTACTTTGTGCAATGCCGGGTATGTCCCTAATTGCAATGGTAACAATGCAAATTTTCCGTATTTCCTAATCAATATGCCTCCTTCCCCGGTTTGTGATACTGCTTTCACCATCACTGCATTGTATAATATGCGTAATGACGAGGCTATAATTACTATGGGATATACCCCTCCTGAATGTAAATACTACAGCTACAGGAGTTATATGGTGAACCGGTTTTTTGCCCTTCCTGAACCCATTCGTCTGAAAATCTATGCCAGTTTGGGCGATACACGGAATCTTTATAATATGAACACGAGTGTTCCTCTCAGTGAAAGATTTGAACGTCCGTTCGCCATTATTTCGGCCGCCGACAGTATCATTGCATACCATGCAAGGGAAATCATCCTGAATAACACCGGGATACCCGGGGAGGACATTCATTTTGATATTATTCCCTACGAACTCTTTAATTTCGGCTTTAACATTTTTGCCGACTGGGGTAACTTCCTTCACCGGGCTTCCATTTTCAAAGATGAGGTAGCCGGCCAGAATTATATCCACCATCCCAGCCTGGAGGTCCTCAGGATAACCCCTTCTTCTCCTGCCACGCCTCAGTTTTTTGCATTTCCTCCTTTAAAGAGCCGGCTTTCCGGTACCAATGAATTCTATCTCCTGGATGATTTCTATGATATGGAGCAGTCCATTTATCAGAAATATGCTCCCAATTATGATATCACTCTGCTTGGCCCCAGTGTATGGCTGGTTGAAGGTTATGAAGCCTTGCAAAAAAGGATTGATGTACTCGGTGAAACAAGGGATGCTCTCTACATCCGTACCGATGCTTTCAATTTCCATGAGGATGATATCATTATTGTTTATGGGGTGAACCATACCAAAACAGGAAAGGCCGTCTATACCAATGTAAGCTGCTACCATGATACATTATTTGCCGGTTACGGGGGCATTAAGAATATGCAATTGGAAAAAACTGCCAGGGAGTATTTCCAGGATACGCTCACGGCGGATTATTTTTTCACTTATAAGTTTGTCCGGCATGCCATAAATGGAGATCCCCATGTTTTTGTCGTGCCTGCAGATACCTTCCACAATATGCTTGGTTTGGATATAGGACGTACAGCTTTCATGGGGTTCAGAGCCTATATCGATACTACAACGCTGGTAGGCCCTTCGGCTACGGAGCTTATCATGAGCAGGGCCATGCTGCTGCGCCCTTCCGGATCGGGTTTCGAAGATGTTGATAACAACCATAACCTGACTTTTGAAATCTTTCCCAACCCGGGAAAGGAACTGATTTACTTTATGATCGATACTCCTGAGGAAATCGAGATGGAAATCTGTGTTTACAATGCTTCAGGTCAACTTGTTGCACAACCTGTTCACTCGCTGTCAATGATGGGTAAACACCAGGTCGAATGGAAAGTGCCTGCAGGATTGCAGACGGGAAACTATTTCGCGCGTATGGTTTACTACAGAACGACCGGAAATTATTTCAATATTATTACCAGGAAGCTGATACTAAATTAGGCCTGTGTTTCTTGATTCTTGTTGATTGTTTTTGGTTTCCTGGTTTCCTGGTCATTGCCATCAATTAAAAAAATGCGCTTTTCCCGGATGACTGACTTTATGTTTCACGGCAAGCTGATGTAACAAAGCGTTGGAATCCTTCAGTATTTGCGATACCCTCTTTAATCATGGAGGTACTTTATTTGCTCCATTTGATTTCAAATCCAATTGTATTGATTATAAACCTTTCATTTACCAAAGGAACCGGGTACAAAAACTCCTGCAGATCAAATGAAAAATTCCATTCAGTAAAAGACACTATGAGAGAAGTAGAAAAATGAACAACAATAGTTTGATCAGTTTTTACGAAAAAAAAGTAATAAATGGAATCATATTGCACAAATATCCTTACTTTTGTGTACTATAAAACAATTGTTGCACAAATGACCAGAGACATCATTTTAAATCAAAGAAAGGAACTTGAGCAAAAGCTAAAGGAAAAATATGTTACCCGGATTTCTCTATCTCCCGTAAACATTACACACCTGATTAACGTAATAATTGGGCCAAGAAGAGCCGGAAAGTCTTTTTTTGGCATGCATCAGCTTGTTAAAGGGCAATCATTTGGTTTCGTAAATTTTGACGATGAACGGCTTATAAAGGTTGAAAATTTTGATGAAATTCTTGAGGCTTTGCGCTCTGTTTACAATCAACCTGAAATACTTCTACTGGATGAAATTCAAAACCTGCCCGACTGGGAATTAATTGTAAACCGGCTTCAGCGGCAAAATTACAAGCTGATCATCACCGGCAGCAATTCCAATTTGTTGAGCAGTGAACTCTCCACGCACCTTACAGGGCGTCATTTGTCCATCCACATCCATACTTTTTCATTTGCAGAATATATTGCATCTTTGGGAAAGGAACTTACCGATGCAGAGTATAAGGAAAAATTTAATGATTTCCTGATTTATGGTGGTTATCCTGAACCATTGATGAAATCGATTAACTACAATGAATACCTGAAAGTGTTGTTCGATTCGATATTGTTTAAAGATATCGTTAAGCGATATAAAATCCGGCAACCTGAAATGCTTGAAAATCTTGCAGTGTGGTTAATCTCAAATATTACTTCTGAATTTTCCATGACATCAGTATCAAACCAAGTGGATATATCGAGTGTACACACCATTAAACGATACCTTGGCTACCTGGAAGAATGCTTTGTATTTTTTACCATTTCAGGTTTCTCTTATAAAACCGGTAGACTTTTAAAATCTAATAAAAAAGTATATTGTTTCGACAATGGGTTTTACCATGCAAAAGCAAATTGTAACAGCAACGACTGGGGGAGGTTACTCGAAAACCTGATAGCTGCTCACCTAATGAGGAATAAAATCAAAGGTGATTCAGATGTATTTTATTGGAAAGGAGCAAATCAGGAAGAAGTTGATTTTGTAGTTAAAAGAGGAAAATCCATAGAGACTCTTATTCAGGTTTGCTGGGATGCAAAGAATATGAAAACACGCAAACGTGAGGTCAGGGGACTGCTGAATGCCTGGCAAAAATTAGGAAGTGGCAAACTCCTGGTGATTACACACGATGAAGAAGCTTTTGAAACACATAGCTGGTATGGTGTCGAAAAAGAGATTCAATTTTTACCAGCCTGGAAATGGCTGCTTGGCGATATGATTAAGAAGTAAACCTTTACTGTATACTATTCCAATTTAACCAGTTTTTTGGTTTGCAATCCTGCAGGGGTTATTAATTTGCATAGATTGTTTTATAGACCAGAAATATTTTTTCATTCAATCTCCCACATATAATCCCTATTTCCAGCTTGAAACCTGTAAAAATACATCCCGGCCGGAAGGCCTGTGGCGTTCCATCGCACTTTTTGTTTGCCTTTTGCTTGTCCCTGCTGTATTTTATCAATAATTTGACCCTGGGGATTAAAAATCGTAATGATGATTTTGGAAGGCTTTTCAAGAATATAGGAGAAAGTTGTAAATCCTTTAAAAGGGTTCGGTGAAACCATGCACTCCCTTATCAAGTGATTTTCAACGATGGCTACTGAATTTGCTTCACAGGATTCAAGAACTTCTTCAGTGCTTTGGCAACCATAAGAATTGGAAGTTCCTATGTAAACCATTTTTTTTACTGAGCAGCTAAATTATTTTTTGAGGAATTTATGCATTAGGAGTGGAGCAAACTAATGCATTGCTTGCGTTCAACAATCTGAACCATTATGAGATTCTTAATGCAAAATTTGATTTCTATTAGAAATTTGGTGCCTTTACTGACTAAATTGATATAAATATGGTCAGCATTATACCCAAATGCAATATTTACCGTAATTCATAATCAGGACTATCTTGATTTTATTACTTGACAACACAAAACTGAGAATTCAGTTTACCCCAATCCGAATGAAGGACTGGTTAACCTGGCATTTGCCATTCCTATTAATGAAGAAAAGTGTTTTTAAAGTAGATAACCGCATTGTTTGCATACACTTCCATCCCTCCTGCATTACACTGGGACCTGCAACTTGAAGCCTGTCGCCTGCATCCTGTATCCTGCAACCTGCCACTATTTATTCTCCTTTCCAAATAAATAATTTGGGTGTGTTCATACTTCCCTAACGTTTTTTTTAACTTTACGCAATCTATTGCATCACTACCAATACCCCAAATCCAATGATGAAGTATGTTTTTATTCTGGCGTTTATCTCTGGTGCCTGCCTTTCCCATGCACAAACCCATAAACTCCTTTTCGACCGCTCAGGCCGGCCTGCTGCAGCCTGCTTCATAATTGACGATTCTGTCAGTAAATTCAGGATTGACCCCGCCATGGAAATGGAATGGAATTTTGATCACGATGATGGAATCCAATATTCATTGATATATAACCCAGCTTATTTTCCCTTCACGAACAGTGCTGACCTGAATCCGCTCACCGGTTTCGAACCCGGGGTGCTTCCGGAAGGCGATCTGATATCCGATGCAGCGTTTACGCTTGATGGAGAAAAGATAGTTGTCATCGGTAAACACAGCAATAATGTTTTTTTCTACGATGCTTCCGATTACCGCTTAATTGAGATTACAGAGGTTGGTGAGGGACCTATTGACCTTACATTAAATGACCGGACTGCCTATGTTGCCTGTTTATACTCCCAGGAAGCCTATGCTATCGATCTGATGGATTATTCCGTTCAGAACATTATCACACTCCTGCGAAATCCAAGCCAGGTAGAGGTCAACCCCGATGAAACCATTGTCTATGTTGGCTTTCCTTCCTTTATGAATGGATCTGTTGCGGCCTATGACCTGAGCACAAATGAACTCATCTGGGAATCCTGGGAGCCTTTTATCCATCACTATAGCTGGTTTGGGAATGCCGGCAGGGTCTTTTATTCCTATTACCGCTTTATGTTGAACCCCAATGGCAGTCAAATTCTTACCGATGCTGATGATGGGTACCCGCTGATCCTGGATGCCCTGACCGGAGAACCAGAACAAAAATATTTCTTTGGCCATGCCTGTGGACATAATTGCTCACTTACAGGCGACACAATTTATTATCTTGCCACAACCAGCAGTGATCAACTTAAAATGTACCGGATTGATGCCCGGTCTCTCCTGCCCATCGATTCTATCATACAGAATGGGATTGATTACTGGGGAGAAACCGATTTAGCCATCTCACCGGATGGAAATAAAGTGCTGGCAGCTTTTGAATGGGAAGAAATCAATTACCTCTTTGATTTCGGAGAGATGAGCTTTAGTGCTCTGCCAATCAGTATTTTATTTAATGAGCATATTCTCCAGACATCCGACAGAGGCTATGCTCTTTGCATGCAGGAGCTTTCCATTACCGTCTTCGACTTTGAAACGGAAGAATATCTTTCTTCAACCGGTGTCTCCTGGGCACCTTACGGAGTAGCTTCCAAAGCAGAAAACAGGGCATTTGTTGCCAACGGGATTTTTACACCCTATTCCAACTCTATTAGCAAAAATGAATGGTTTAGCTTTTATGACTTCTCAGATCCCGGAAACATTACCAAGGATACTTCGATTGTTGCTGGAGTGATGCCTGAAGCAGATGTCCCTTACAGTGCCACACTCAGCCAGGATGGTGAAAAAATCATGGCTACCAATATTTTATCAGGAAATATGAGCATCCTGAATAAAGAAACTCATGAAACAGATACTTTGATAGATATTGAGGATATCATGTTTTGTGATGCCATTCCCAATACTTCCGGTATTTGGCTCTCGGGTTTCGAATCTTCACAGGCTCACTTATTCGACATGAACGCTTATTCCATCCTGAAAAGCCTTCCGGTTAGCCATTCCTGGTGCAACATGGTTTCGCCTGCAGGAGATTATATTTACGCCCTCACAGGATATGATCAGCTTTATAAAATATTGGTCGACGGAACAAATTCCCAAATTGTTAAAACAACCGGGGTCATTTTTCACAAAACCCAATATTCCTTCATCGGAACGGAGATCTGGTTGTTTTCAACGGCCGGGATGTCTCCGGATGGGAAATTCATCCTGATTACCGGGATAGATCAAAACCTGGGCCCGGTTGTGCAGATCATCGACACCGAAAACCTGGAGGTATTGGTTAAACTGCCTGTATCCTACGAAAGTACCTTCGATATTGCCTTTACAACCGACAGCCAAAGGGCGGTCCTGATTTATAACAAGAGTCTTATCCAGATCGTATATCTGGACGGGGAAAACTCCTTTATAGAGAATACGGTTTCATTGAGCACTGGTAGCTATTCTGCTGCTTACAATCCTTCCGATGGCCTTTTCTACATCGGGAGTAATAGTTTGTTATATACTGTTGATCCTGTTACCGGAGTGATTGCCGGCACCCAGTCAATCGGTAATGAAATCCTCCTGCAGGTGGCATTTGATAAGGATGGTGTACCGATGATCAGAACAGCCAGAAAGTTCTTTTATGATATGGTTGAATATGCATTGCCGGGATCATCCCAACGATTTGTTTATCGTGAAGATCTGAACCTGGTAGTTATTCCCATCCCGGGTCCCGACAAGGTTATGATATTTGACACTCAAATGGTTGAAATGCAGGAAATTCCTTTATCAGGAGGTAATGGGCATGTACGTGTGTATCCGAATCCTGTATCCGACATATTAACCATAGAAGCCGGGAGCGAAATACGTCAGGTTAAGATTTATTCTATCAATAATTCATTGGTTCTGAATCGGGATTGCAGGGATAAAAAGGTAAACATTAATACTTCCGGTTTAATTTCAGGAACTTATCTGGTAAAAATTATTACATCCAGGGGTAGCTTTAACGAAAAAATAATTGTTATTAAGTAAGCAGGACGATGGCGATCTTCCGGATGCAATCCAACCATGCAGGATGGGTTATTGATTATCTTTGCTTAAAATTTATGTTAAATCTGATTATAACCTTCTATGCCAGACATTAAAAACATCATTTTCGACTTCGGGACTGTGATAATAAACATTGATATGTTGGGGGTGAAGAGGAAATTCATGGAGATGGGTGTTGGTAACACGGATGAAATCCATGAACATTTGTTTGAAAACGGAGTTTATTTTCGGTTTGAAACCGGAGAGATAAGTCCGGACGAGTTTCGCAATGAGATCCGGGCTAAAGTGAAGACCGGTGTTTCCAACGAGGAGATTGATGATGCCTGGAACGCCATCATCCTGGATATCCCGGCCGAAAGGGTGCGCATGCTGGAAACGATCAGGCATAATTATCGCACTTTCCTGCTATCCAATACCAACCAGATTCATTTTGATTTTTACGATGCATATTTTGCGAATACTTTCGGTTACCAGGGGCTTGCTTCCCTTTTTGAGAAGGCATATTTTTCGCACGAAATGAAGGTGCGCAAACCGGATCCTGAAATTTACCGGATGGTACTCAGCGATGCCGGGTTGCTTCCTGAGGAAACGCTGTTTATCGATGATATGGAAATCAATATTCACGCGGCAACTGCATTGGGTATGCGGGGTTATTTCCTGAAAGAAGGGGAGGAGATGGTTTCGCTTTTTAACGATGGTAAGCTAACGGTAAAAACCTTGAATTTGATCCAGTAAATCCAGGATTTCCTGTACATTCCCGGATGTTATCAGTTTGATCCTGAAATCTTTGAAATGGGGTAAGCCTCTGAAATAACTGCCGTAAAACTTTCGCATTTCAAAAATTCCTTTTTTTTCACCTTTATAAGTTAAGGCTTCCAGGAAATGTCTTCTGCAGGTTTGAGTACGCTCCGGGATATCCGGCGGAGAAATGATCTGTCCGTTACTCAGATAGCCTTTCACTTCACGAAATATCCAGGGATAACCAATAGCTGCGCGGCCGATCATGATGCCGTCCACACCATATTTATCGAACATTTCTTTCGCGATCCCGGCTGTGGTAATGTCGCCGTTGCCAATAACAGGAATATGCATTCTCGGGTTGTTTTTCACTTCACCGATCAGGGTCCAGTCGGCCTTGCCTTTATAAAGCTGAGCCCTTGTCCTCCCATGTATGGTTAAGGCTTTGATACCTGTATCCTGCAATCTTTCAGCTACTTCCAGGATGTTTTTGCTGGTATCATCCCAACCCAGCCGGGTTTTGGCTGTCACCGGAATGTTGGTTGCATTAACTACAGCACGGGTTATTTCCACCATTTTGTCGACATCCCGCAGCATTCCGGCACCTGCTCCTTTGTTGATGACTTTTTTCACCGGGCAACCCCAGTTTATGTCGATGATATCGGGCCGGGCTTCAGCTGCCATTTGCGTTGCCTTCACCATGGAAGCGGTGTCGTGACCAAAAATCTGAATGCCAATCGGTCGTTCTTCCTCCGTAAAATCAAGCTTTATCAGGCTTTTTTCAGCATCCCGTATCAATCCTTCTGAAGAAATAAATTCGCTGTACATCATGTCGGCTCCCATTTCCTTGCAAATCTTCCTGAAAGGCAAATCGGTCACATCTTCCAAAGGTGCCAGGAAGACAGGATAGGGTCCGAACGTTATATTACCTATTTTCATAATTTCCACAGTCGAAGCACAAAATTATTATTTTTGACCGGCTTATCAATACTTTCATGATGTATCAAAGCGAACCCGTTTTATATCGCACCCATCCTTTCCTTCGGCTGGTGGTTTTACTGGCCCTTCTCATCGTTTCCATGCTGGTGACAGCATTTATAGGCATATTGATTGGACTGCCTTTTTTCGGTTCGGAACTCATTGAATCGCTGAAAGGTTTTTCTTTGCTTAACCAGCCCGATCAGATCGGTATGCTGAAGTACCTGCAGATTGTTAACCAGATAGGGCTATTCATCATTCCTCCTATTCTGTTTGCTTTGATGGTAAGCCGCAGCATTAAGGGGTATCTCCGGATGGACAGGAGACCTCATTCCATGACGATTCTGGCAGGAAGTATTATGATCCTGTTTTCATTGCCTTTCCTGCATTGGCTCTCTGAGTTGAATGAAGCAATAAGGTTGCCGGAGTTCATGGGTTCGGTCGAAAGGTGGTTCCAGGAATATGAAAGCAGGGCGAGAGAGCTTACAGAGGCTTTTGTTGATGTACATACCTGGGGAGGACTGACAGTGAACCTGCTGATGATTGCATTACTGCCTGCTTTCGGAGAGGAAATGCTCTTCCGAGGGGTGCTTTTGAGGGGAATGAATGACTGGACGAAGAACATTCATGCATCGGTTCTTATTACTGCTTTCCTGTTTTCCGCCCTGCATCTGCAGTTTTATGGGTTTCTGCCTAGGTTTGTGCTGGGGGTTTTGCTCGGATACATGTTGGTTTGGACGGGATCATTGTGGGTTCCGATTATTATGCATTTCGTCAACAATGCGATGGCGGTGCTTATTGTATTTTTTATGAACCGTTCCGGTAAAGAGGTGGAGATGGAGGAAATTGGGTCTTCGTCAAATATTTTCATCATTTTTTTCAGTTTCCTGCTGATGCTTTCGTTGACTTTTTTCATTTATGCCAACGAAGAACGGCAACGGATAAAATAACGTGAGCATCGGGAATGACTATCATCAGGTTGCAGGTTACAGGCTGCAGGTAGCAGGTAGTTTGAGGGTGGGTTATGAGTTATGAGTTATGAGTTATGAGTTATGAGTTATGAGTGATAGTTGTAACCTGAAACCTGTAACCTGCAGCTTTTTATTATTTTTTCCGATGCTCTCATAAAATAAAAAAGGAGCAACTGCAACGGCAGTGCTCCTTAAAATGAACTATGAAATTTTTTAGTTGTCGGCGTAGATTTTCCGCGACGAATAATTTATTTTAAACGCTCCTATCTTCCTAAGTTCCTGTTTTATATCCGTGATAATTCCCATTCGGGTGTTTTCATCGGCTTTTATTGAGGTAGTCAGGAATTTTTTATCGGCTTCGTCACGGGATTCTCTTTCCCGGATAATAAAGTCCTGGATATCGTCGACAGTGGCAAAAGCATCATTAAGCTGGATACGTGATTCGGTACCATAAATCTTTGATTTCTGAGGTATACCCACGTATATATAGCTAACGAGCGATTTTTTTTCCAGTTTTTCCACTGCGGCGGCTTCCGGGGCTTTGATCTGAACGATGAGGGTTACTTCCCGCATTACGGTGGTTACCATAAAGAAGAAAAGCAACATAAAGATAATGTCAGGCAAAGAGGCTGTGTTGATGGCCTGTTGCTTTGAACCTTTTTTCTTTTTGAATCTTGACATATCAGTTTCCTCCTACGTTTTCCGGTTCAGCTTCGGAGATGGCCATCGGGATTGCACTCTGGATGGCTTCCCTCTTCGTTTCATCAACCAGGTTTTCAAATTTGACCCCAAAATATTGTAGCGACATCTCATTTCTGAGTTCGTCGAAGGCCTTTGTCAGTTCATCCTGGACTTTGATATACATTGCATAGGATGTACCACGGTCGTTTTTCAGGGATATTACACCCTTGGAGACCCATACTTCACCCAGATGCTCGATGACTTCCAGTTTTTTCTCAGGAAGCTCTTCGCTGTTATAAGGATTCATAAAGAATTCCTTAGCCTGGTCTTTCAGGGTCCGGATATCTCCCGGCCTGTCTTCAACAAGAAGACGGTCGGAGCTGTTTACCAGCACTTTGAAAACGTTCCTTTCCTTAATGTCAACATCAGTGTCGTCTTCAACCGGTGGTGGCAGCTTCCTCGAAATACCCGTATCCACGTCCATGGTCGTTGTAACTAGGAAGAATATCAACAACAGGAAGGCTATATCAGCCATGGATCCTGCATTGACTTCCGGTACACTTCTTAATGCCATAGGATTTTTCCTTATTTAAATATTCTTGAAATAGATGCGTATACAATCGAGATGACTGTCAGTCCGGCCAGAATATACGTAAAAATAAGGCCGGCGCCTACCCACCGTGATGTATCTGCTGTGACCTCCATTTTCTCGAGTTGAAGGGCCGTGAATTCATTTCCTGAAAATGCATAGGAAACGATACCCAGAACCACGAGCAATGCCAGAATCAACAGGAATTTAACCGATGATTTCAAGTTAAGCAGCAGATAAACAAGCGGGAAGATGATGGTGATGACAGCAGTGATAATAACCAGGATATATCCCCAGTAAATCAGCAGGTCATCAGCAATTACATCCATGTAAAACAACAGCCCCATAACGGCAGAAACCGCAAGGATGAGGCTGAGTACCCATTTTAAAATTTTTCCTGATTTATCAGTCATGGCTTGGATTTTTTATTTTTTATACTTTGCCAGAATGTCAATAAAAGTAATCGTGCTGTCTTCCATAGTGTTAACAAGGCTGTCGACCTTGGATACGATGTAGTTATAGAAGATCTGCAGAATGATGGCAACGATCAGACCGAATACGGTGGTCAAAAGAGCGACCTTGATACCGCTGGCAACGATGGTGGGGGAGATGTCACCCATGGCTTCGATATTGGCGAAAGCGTCGATCATACCGATAACCGTACCCATAAATCCAAGCATAGGAGCAATGGCGATGAAAAGGGTGATCCAGGAAAGTCCGCTCTCCAGCCTTCCCATCAACACGCTTCCGTAAGAAACGATAGATTTTTCAACAATTTCAAGTCCTTCATTATACCGGTTCAAACCCTGGTAGAAAATGCTGGCAACCGGGCCGCGGGTAGTCTTGCAAACATCTTTTGCAGCTTCGATGCCGCTGGTTTCCATTGCTGCCTCAACTTTGTTGAGAAGTTTGGTAGTGTTGGTAGTAGCCAGGTTAAGATAAATGATCCTTTCAATACAAATGGCAAGGCCGAAGATCAGCGTTAAAAGGATGATACCCATAAATCCGGGACCCCCGTCAATGAACTGCTCTTTCAATACCTGGTGGAATCCTTTAGGAGCTACTGCTTCTTCCGTCAGGGTTGTCATTTCAGAGGAAGCTTCTTCCATAACGGCTGCAGTATCTGCAGACACAGTATCAGCTGTCATTTCAGTTTCCTGCGGAGCACCTGCATCCTGGGCAAAGACATTTTGTGACACTCCAAATGCCAGTACGAGGGCTAAGGTCAAGAGGGCAACTAATTTTTTCATAGTCAATGTAATTAAATTTTTATGAAACCTAAACTGAATTATTTGTTTTTTATTGTTTTTACACGTTTCGCGGAGAGGAAGGGATTCGAACCCTTGATACCCTTTTGAGGTATACACACTTTCCAGGCGTGCGCCTTCGACCACTCGGCCACCTCTCCTGTTTTGCCCAGAAGGAATCCCTTCGTTTCGGCTGCTAAAGTAATAAAAAAAAAACTTAATAATAAAATTTGAATGTAAAATTAATATTAAAACAGCTGGTAATCTTAATTGATTATTAAGTGATTAAGTAAAAAAATCCAATCCAAAATTATGAAATTGTTACTTCCCCTCGCAGGTCGTCCTGTAAAAGCCTGATAACATCCTCTTTGAGCGGATGTTTGGCCAGGAGGAACATCATTTTTGCTACAGCAGCTTCGGCTGTTATGTCGTTGCCGCTGAGTATCCCTATTTTTCCGAGCCGCGCGCTGGTCTGATATTTGCCCAACTCAACCGACCCCCCCTTGCATTGGGTCACATTTAAAATTATTAAACCCTTCTGAATGGCTTCTTCCAGGAGGTCGAGAAATCCCGGGTTCGTATGCGTATTCCCCGCTCCATAGGTTTCCAGGATGACCCCTTTCAATCCTTCGGTTTCCAACATCTTTTTTACAGTCTCATTCTTTATGCCAGGAAAAATCTTCAGGATCAGGATGTTGGTGTTCATCTCACTGTAGACTTTCAGCTTGCGGAAATTGGGCTTACGTATATAGTTGTAGTTGTATCGGATGTAAACTCCTGCATTGGCCAGTACAGGATAGTTTACCGACTGGAATGCTTCAAAATTCTCTGCATTATATTTAATGGTACGATTACCCCGGTAAAGCTGGTATTCAAAGTAAACGCATACCTCGGGTACAACCGGTGTGTCGTTTTCTTTTGCAGCTGCTATTTCCAGGCTGGTGATAAGGTTTTCTTTTCCGTCGGTGCGGTTTACACCGATGGGTAGCTGTGATCCGGTAAGTATCACGGGTTTGTTCAGGTTCTCCAGCATAAAACTCAGGGCTGAGGCTGTGTATGCCATAGTATCCGAACCATGCAGCACAACAAAGCCATCATAGTACTCGTACTTTTCTTCAATCAGTCGCGCCAGCCTCCCCCACATCACCGGATCCATGTTTGATGAGTCAATAACCGGGTCAAAAGTGACACAGTCAATACCGAAATCAAAATTCTGCAACTCGGGTATATGGGAAGAAATGAGCCCGAAATCGAAAGGAAGCAGAACACCGCTCTCCTTATCTTTTACCATTCCGATGGTTCCACCTGTATAAATGATCAGCACCGAGGCTTTCGGATCTTCGTTCATGACTTATCTGGTTATTGTTTTGAACAATGTAAGCGTGTTTCGTGTAGTTACTGTGGCGATCTCTTCAATGCTTGTTCCCTTTATTTCCGCCATCTTATGGGCAATCAGCGGTATGTATGCACTTTCATTACGTTTGCCACGGTAGGGTTCCGGCGCCAGAAAGGGTGCATCGGTCTCCAGGATGAGATGTTCCAGCGCTATCTCCTTTACAACTGCTTCCAGTCCGCTTTTTCGGAACGTAAGTACCCCTCCGATACCCAGGTAAAATCCCCATTCGGTTATTTGCAGCGCTTGTTTCAGGTTTCCTGAAAAACAATGAAACACTCCTTTGAGACCGGGTTGCATTTCTTCCTGCACGACCTTCATGACTTCCGGGAATGAGTTTCGGGTATGGATAACTATCGGGAGATCATGTTGATGGGCCAAACGGATCTGCCGGCGAAATGCTTCTTCCTGCTGCGTGATAAATTCTTTGCTCCAGTAAAGATCAATACCAATCTCACCTACCGCACAAAAACCACCTTGATCCAGCCAATGGCTCACGGTTTCCAACTCCTGGAGGTAGTTTGCCTTTACCGAGGTCGGATGCAGTCCCATCATAGGATGACAATGGCCTGGATATTTTCCTGCAAGGTCAAGCATAGGGTCAATGGAATCCCTGTCGATATTGGGTAAATACATATGCAGGACGCCGGCGTCGACGGCTCTTCGGATCATTTCGTCGCGGTCGCTGTTGAACTGTTCAAGATATAGATGAGTATGGGAATCTGCCAGAATCATGCGGCAAAATTAAGATTTATTATGGTATTCCTTTACCTTGGCTTTGCAGGCCACACCATTTTATTATATTTGTTTCCGGTAATTCAAAACCTGTGCTGCAAAGAAAGAAAATCCTTGTAATCCGTTTCAGTTCGATCGGGGATATCGTCCTTACCACCCCTGTGGTCAGAGCCCTTAAGAACCAGGGAGATTATATTGTCCACTACCTTACCAAGAAGTCAAATATCCCGGTTTTGTCCGCCAATCCCTATATCGATAAGATTTATGCTATCGATCAGAAAGTCGCGGAGGTAATGGAAGATCTGAGAAAGGAGAAATATGATTTTATCGTCGACCTGCATAAAAATATACGATCTTATCAGACAAAAACCGGGTTACGTGTACCTTCAGCATCGTTTAGCAAACTGAATACGGAGAAATGGTTATTGGTGAATTTTGGTGTCAATCGTCTTCCGGATATTCACATTGTTGACCGTTACTTCATGGCTGTAAAGCCGTTGGGTATCGTCAACGACGGCCTGGGCCTTGATTATTTTATCGATGCTACCGAACAGGTCATGCCGGAAGAGATCCCCCAGGATTGCAGGCACGGTTATATTGCCCTGGTTATCGGAGGTAAGCACCGGACAAAAATCTTCCCGGAGGATAAAGTCATTTCTGTCTGTAAAAAGCTGGATTATCCCGTTATTCTGCTTGGAGGCAAGGAAGACCGTGCTGCCGGCGAAAGGATTTGCTCAGGTGCCGGTTCTCTGGTTTTTAACGCATGCGGCCTTTATACCATCAACCGATCGGCTTTCCTGGTAAAACAAAGCCTGGCAGTATTAACCAACGATACCGGGCTCATGCATATTGCCGCCGCTTTCCGCAAACCTATAGCCAGCATATGGGGAAATACAGTCCCGGCATTTGGCATGTACCCTTATTATCCTGAAAACGAAAATCCCGGATCCCTCATTGCCGAGGTGAAAGGGTTGTCCTGCAGACCCTGCAGCAAAATCGGATACGACCGCTGCCCCAAAAAACATTTCCGGTGCATGCAGGATATCAATGAAGAAGATATTGTAAACTTCCTGCGGAGGTTTATCCGCTGATAAACGGGTTATTCACCTTCTCAAAACCTATGGTGGTTTCCGGGCCATGCCCCGGATAAACAACCGTATCGTCGGGAAGTGTGTAGAGCTTTTCCCGGATGTACTTTTGCAGGATGTCAAAATCACCCGTCGGCAGGTCGGTGCGTCCAATGCTTTGGTTAAAGAGAACATCGCCGGTGATGACAAATCCTTGTCCCTCATTCAGGAAGCAGACACTGCCGTCGGCATGCCCCGGTGTGTATAAAACCTTCAACACGGAGTTACCGAATTTTATCTCATCGCCTTCGTTGATGAACTCTCCGTAATCAGGAGAAGCCTCTGCTTCCATTCCGAATCCCAGCGCCGTTTCTGGCAGTCGTTTCAGGAACTCCAATCCCTTCTCGTGAAGGCGTGGTTTTAACCCGTATTCGTCTGCTACAAACTGGTTTCCCAGGATGTGGTCGATATGGCAATGGGTATTCAGGATGACAACCGGCCTGAGACCTTCCTGCCGGATGAAACCCGTAAGCGCATTCCTTTCTGAAGTGGAATAACAGCCAGGGTCAAGAATGGCACATTCTCCGGTCTCATCAGACAAAATGTAAGTATTCACCTGGAAGAGATTGTTCACAAATCGATGTATCTTAATCATATATCATGGTTTTCCTGAAAAATTCATTGCCGGCAAAGTTATTAAATAATGATTAAACCCTGCCTTCGTTGTAATATCACCGGAATTTGTCTTAATTTAGCGATATCAATGTCTTTAACCCTGCTTAATTTGCTGCCTGGTAAAATCCAAATACTACAACGGATGTGGAAAAGAAAGGTATTCTTTTCCGTCTTGATTATTATGCTTACCGGCATTGCACATGGACAGTTTTACAACGGTTCACAGCTCACCTTCGGAAAAAGCAGGGTTCAATACCGGGAGTTTTTGTGGACATATTACAATTATAAAGACTTTGACGTATATTTTTACAGGAATGGCCAGGAACTGGCTATATACACTTCCCGGTATGCCCAGCAACAGATCCGTGTAATGGAAGACAAGCTGGATGCCACCCTGGAGGACAAGATACAGTTCCTTGTTTTCAATACGCTGAGCGATCTAAAGCAGAGCAATATCGGTTTGATCAACGAGCAGAACTACAATACGGGAGGTATAACCTATATCCTGGGAAGAAAAGTATTTCTGTATTTTAACGGCACGTACACTGATTTTGACCGGCAGATACGTGCGGGGATCGCGGAGGTGGTCTTCAATGAGATGATGTTCGGTGGAAGCATGGGAGCCCAGATCAAGAACAATGCTCTGTATTCAATGCCGGAATGGTACAGACAGGGTGTAATCTCCTTTCTTTCGGAGAACTGGAGCACGGAAATGGATAACCAGCTTAAGGACCTGATCCTCACAGGTAAATACCGGAACTTCAACCACCTGAGCGGGGGAAATGCTATCCTGGCAGGACATTCGCTCTGGAAATTCATCTCGGATAATTATGGCGAAGCTGCTGTTCCTGCCGTAATACAAATGACCCGTATGACCCGGAGCGTGGAAAACGGTTTCCTGTATGTTCTCGGCTTATCGTTTAAAAACCTCACTAAAGAGTGGCAGTCGTATTACAGGGCCTATTACCAGGAAGACCCTCTCCGCACCATGCCCGACAACCCTTTGATGAAAAGATTCAGGGGAGACCGTGTTTACGGTCAGGCCAGGATATCTCCCGATGGCAATAAAGTTGCTTATATGACTAATGAAATAGGGCAATATAAGGTTTTCCTGCATAATGAAAGCAGCGGAAAGAAAAAAAGACTTATCAAAGGAGGATACAGGCTGGATGAGAAAAATGATCTAAGTTATCCTTTGCTTGCCTGGCACCCTTCAGGCAAAATCCTGGCTTATCTTGTGGAGAGAAGAGGTGAGATCTTCCTGTATTTTTACAACCTGGATGTTAAAAAGCGGAACCGGATCATCCTCTATAACTTCGAGAAAGTTCTGGACATGTCATACTCCCCTGATGGTAAAAACCTGCTGATGTCGGCCGTTCAGAAAGGACAATCCGATATTTACATCTTTTATGTCTCTTCCGGATCTCATGAGCAGATTACCAATGATCCCTTTGATGATATCCAGCCCCGCTTTATCGAAAACGGCTCAAGAATCGTTTTTGCTTCAAACCGAACATCCGACACACTCCGATGGGTTAAGGATGAAGAACCGGTCGGGCTACCCAGCCAGTATGATATCTGGGTTTATGACTATAAAAAGAAAGATCCCATCCTGAGGAGGGTCACCGATACTCCACTTGCCAGTGAAAGCGATCCCATGCCTTATGACGATAAACACATTACTTTCCTGAGTGATGCCAATGGCATTGCGAACCGGTATATTGCAGGTTTCGACAGTGTGATTGCCTTTGTTGATACTATTACACATTACCGGTATTTTTCCGCGTATTACCCGGTTACCAATTACGACCGCAGCATTCTAAGCCAGGATTTCAGCCTGCAGAGCGGGCGTTATGCCGAGATTATTTACGACAAACAACGTTATCATATTTACACCGGCGAGGCCCTTCCCCCGGAATACCTTGAAAAGGCAAAACTCAGGAATACCGCCTATATGGCTTCACTGATGATGGATTCAGAGAAGGAGAGAAGAAGAGCGGAATCAGGACAAGAGATGATGGTAAAAGAAAAGGTTACCCGGAAATTCCATAATGTTTATGAAGGAGATATTATCCGGATGCAGGATGAAAAGATTATCGATGTTGATAACTATGTGTTCGACCGGCAATCGTTCATACAATTGGGCTCAGATTCTGCACAGGTGATAATCAGCGGGGATTCGTCCGGTAAATTCATTCCTCCCAAGAAAAGGAATTACCGCGTAGAATATTTTATCAACGAGATCACAACGCAAATCGATTTTTCCTATCTCAATTCAATGTACCAGCCTTTTGCCGGCGGTGGACAGCCTATTTTTCTTAATCCCGGGTTTAATGCCCTTTTCAAGATCGGATTGACCGACCTTCTTGAAGATTACCGCATAATAGGAGGGGTCAGGCTGAACGTTGACCTGATCAATAATGAGTATGTGGCCAGCTTCAGCAACCTGAAGAAACGTGTCGACAAGGAGATATTCTTTCATCGCGTGACTGTCGAGGATGTAGGTTATTTCTCCATAATCCGCAACCATTCCCATGAGGTATATTATTCTCTAAAATACCCTTTTAGTCCTGTCCTCGCTTTTAAAGCTACAGGGATGTACCGGAACGATGCTGCCGTTTATCTCTCCACAGATCAGTTTAACCTGAAGAGAAAGACGGAATACAGGAATTGGGTAAGCATGAAGGGCCAGCTGATTTTTGACAACACCCGTCAGCTTGGCCTCAATCTCTATCGCGGCACCCGTTCTATGCTTTTTGGGGAATATTACATGCAGGTTGATGAAAGAGGGCAGGATCTGGCTGTACTTGGACTGGATATCCGTAATTATCAAACCATTCACAGGAATATCATCTGGGCAAACCGTTTTGCCGCCAGCACGTCCTTTGGAAACAATAAATTGATTTATTACATGGGAGGAGTTGACAACTGGCTCGTTCCTAAATTTAATAATGAGACGCCCATAGATTACTCACAGCACTATGCCTATCAGACCCTGGCGACCAATATGCGTGGTTTCAAGCAGAATATAAGGAACGGAAATAGTTTTGTGTTGTTCAATACCGAGTTACGTTGGCCCGTTTTTAAGTATTTTATCAATCGTCCCATCAAATCTGATTTCCTGAACAATTTCCAGGTTGTTGGTTTCGGGGATGTAGGGACGGCCTGGACGGGCTGGGACCCTTACTCATCAGAAAACTCTCTTTTTACACGAACCATCTGGAACGGTTCTCTGAATATTACCGTTGAGGAGCAGCGGGATCCTTTTGTGGGCGGTTTTGGTTGCGGGGTGCGGTCGAGGCTGCTCGGGTATTTTCTGCGCGGCGATCTTGCCTGGGGAGTGGAAGATGGCTCCATACGCAAGCCCATCTTTTATGTGTCGCTGAGCCTTGATTTTTAGCCGGTATTTTACTTTTTCCCTACTTTTACCAAAAAACTTTATGGATTATTTCAACGACGAGCGCATTGTTATGACCTTGGATGCGGGAGGCACCAAGCTGTCGTTCAACGCCGTGCAGGCCGGAAAAGAGCTGCTTAAACCCGTGGAAATGCCGGCCGCGGCCGGTAATCTCCATGATTTCCTGAAAAAGATCATCAGGGGCTTTCATGAGGTGGCCGGACAGACATCAGGAAAGCCTTGTGCTATCAGTTTTGCCTTTCCCGGACCGGCAGATTATACCAACGGGATCATAGGAGATTTGCAGAATCTTCCCGTCTTTCGCGGTGGTGTTGCCTTAGGCAGGATGCTTGAGAACGAATTCAGGATGCCGGTGTATATTAACAACGACGGTGATCTTTTTGCTTATGGAGAGGCCATGAGCGGACTGTTGCCTGAGATCAACCGCCTCCTGCGTGAGAATGATAACAGCCGTCAATACCGGAACCTCCTGGGAATAACCCTCGGAACAGGCTTTGGCGGTGGCATAGTGAGGAACGGAGAATTGTTCACCGGCGATAATTCCGCAGCCGGTGAGATCAACCGCCTGCGCAATTGCATATTCCCCCAAACCAGCATTGAAGACAGCGTGACCATCAGGGCCGTCAGGAGAGTCTACGCTGAAAATGCCGGCATTACACAGGATGAATCTCCCGAACCCCGCGAGATATTTGAGATTGCCAGAGGAACGGTGCAGGGCAACAAGGTTGCCGCCCTTAAAGCTTACCAGGATCTGGCTGTGGCCACCGCGGGCGCTCTGGCAGATGCTGTCTCACTCATCGATGGCCTGGTGGTTATCGGTGGCGGACTCAGTGGCGCCGCTTCCCTCTTCCTGGAAGATATCGTTAAAGAAATGAACCGGAAATACCATACCCTGAGCGGAGAAATGATCGATCGCATGGAAGTGCATGCATATAACCTGGAAAGCGGACTGAGCAGCTTCCTGGAAGATACTGCCCTTACTATAGAGGTGCCTTTCAGCGATCAAAAGCTGAAGTATGATCCTGTTAAGAAGATTGGAGTAGGGATCACACGCCTGGGTACCTCCGGCGCTGTCTCTGTTGGGGCATACGCTTATGCGCTCGACCAACTGAACAGAAAGTAGCCTGCGCTTGTTTGTTTAAAGTACCAAGCATCTTAAAAATGAAACTATTTGCAATAGAAACAGGAAACTTTAAACTGGATGGCGGTGCAATGTTCGGTGTAGTTCCCAAAGTGTTGTGGAGCAAATCGTATCCCTCCGATGAGAACAACCTTTGCACCTGGGCCATGCGCAGCCTCCTGGCAGATGACGGCGAGAGGCAAATCCTTATCGATAACGGGATCGGCGATACGCTGGATGAGAAATTTCTTAGACATTTTTACCTTTCCGGTGATGATAACCTGGAAAAATCACTGGCTTCTGCAGGTTATGAATCAAAAGATATCACCGACGTTGTTATCACGCATTTGCATTTTGATCATTGCGGAGGAAACGTGAAGCGGGTGAACGGGGATCTGGTGCCCGCCTTCCCCAATGCCCGTTATTGGGTGAGCCGGGTGCAGTTCGACAATGCCATGAATCCCAACGAAAGAGAAAAGGCATCCTTCCTGGAACACCTGATCCTTCCCGTAAAAGAAAAAGGTCAGTTGCATTTTATTGAGGAGGAAGGAGAACTATTCCCCGGTTTTGCCATAAGGTTTTACCATGGACATACCCTGGGGCAAATAGTTCCTCACATTGATTTCAACGGCCGTACGGTGGTTTATGCCGCAGACCTGTTGCCATCGGCCGCCCATGTCCCAATGTCGTGGGTGATGGCTTACGATATGGAACCTACGGTTACATTACAGGAAAAAGAAATTTTTTTCAGGAATGCGGTGGCAGAGCAATACATTATTTTCCTGGAACATGATATTTACAATGAATGTATTACTTTACAGGATACACCGAGGGGTGTAAGGGTGAAGGAATCGTTTCGGCTGAAAGATCTGACCTGGCAACCGGAAAAATTATAAATGAATTGGCTGAATAGATATTTCTTGGTTATCTTCTTTGTTTTTTATGTCTTCACCGGCATATCGCAGTCGTTGATACATGAGATCCACAGGGATTATTTTACTCGGTTTCTGAACTTTGATGAACTGGTAAAAACCGATCTCAGCCGGATAACCGCCATCACTCAGGATACTTCGGGATATGTCTGGCTGGCTGGCCCTAAAGGATTATATCGTTACGATGGGACAAGGTTGAAATCATATCAACCCGACACCCTTCCCGGATCGCTTCCTTCCCGTTCGGTGCATAGCCTTTTTACGGGAAATGACGGAAAACTTTGGATAGGGACCCACTCCGGATTATGTCGCTACATACCCGGCAACGATCGTTTTGAAACGGTTTTTAGCGCGGATGAACCGGATAGCGTTCACATACGGGCCATCCTGGCCGAAGGGGACAGTATTCTTTGGTTCGAAACCCTGCAGGGATACCTGTACAAAATGGACCAGGAAACGAAGGATATCCTGGGATCCTGGAAACACCAAAACACGAAACAGCCTTATTATCCATATCATACCATTTACCGCTCACGTGATGGAAAGCTTTGGGTAGGAGGAAGAGGAATTGCGATGATGTATCTTGATCAAAAGACCGGTAAATTTGTCACTCTTCCTATAGGACTTCCTGAAAAAAGAATGAAAAGAGAGCAGGATGTTGCTGTTCTCTTCGAAACATCAGAGGATCATTTTCTGGTTGGCGGGCTGGACGGTTTATATTTGTATGATAATGATGAAAGTACTTTCGACAGGATCCATACTACCTCTACCTGGGCAGCCATTACCGATCATCAGGGCAATGTATGGCTGGGGACAGGAAATGGTGCCGGCCGTCTTGACCTGCAAAATGGAGAGCTAACCTTGTTTCTGAACCAGGAAGATGATCCCGGTTCACTAAAGGGAAATAATGTTAATTTCCTGTTTGAAGACAGTTTTGATAATATATGGATAGCAACCGATAAAGGAATTTCGATTTACCGTTCACCGGTGGAAGGTGTGAGTTATATCTTCCATATTCCGGGAATAGAGGATTCTCCGGCATCAAGCGTGATAACAGATCTTGCTCTTGGCCCTGACGGTAGAATATGGATTGGGACCTTCCGGCACGGAGTGGATTTGTATGATCCGGCAACGGGAATATTCCGGCATTTTAATCCGGAGACCCTGCCTGACATGCTCTCAGGAAAAGTGCGCTCTTTGCTGCCTATGAACGATGGTTCTGTTTTTGCCGGCCTATGGGCCGGAATTGGGTTCGGAAGACTTTATCCCAACGGTAAATACAAACATTACCGTTTCGATCCGTTATCATTGAAAATGGATTGGTATAACGATCTGGAATATGCTTCAGGAAAAGATATCTATTTGGGTTTCTGGGGTGCCGATGGACTGACAATATTTGATACGGAAACAGGATTATTCTCTGAAAAGAGCCTGAAAGAGAAGTTTTCCGATCCTTACCTGAGCCGGCTCATAACGTGCCTTTATAAAGACAGTCTGGATAGATTATGGGTTGGAACTACGCATACCGGAATACACAGATATGATCGTTTGAGCGACACAAGCATTTGTTATTTTGAGGAAATACGCGCCGGGGGTGGTTTCCTGGAAAAGGAAGTTTATGACATTACCGGGGATGCTTCAGGAAGAATTTGGGCAGCAGGAAAAAGTGTTTACCTGTATGATAAAGATACAGATGCATTTAAACCTTTTGTAACCTCAGATTCAGAGGCTGTATTTGATATAATTCCGATAGGCGAAACTTCCTTATTGCTGCTAACGGATAAAGGGCTTTTTTCCATTGAAACCGCCAATGCAGGGATGAGAGACCTTAGTCCGTTGGTTAACCTGAGATTCAGCTCAGATGCGGGTTGCGGACTTGAAATTTCCCCGGGAAGGATTATGATTGGCGGAGAAAATGGTTTGGCTTTGCTGGACCCTGGTCGTTTGAATGGCAGATCCAGGACGCCGGAGGCCTTTATTTCCCAGATGGATGTGTTTACTCACGGATTGATTCATAATCCTGTAAAAGATACGGTTATAGAGCTTTCCTATGATGAGAATTTCCTGAATATTTCCATAGGGACCAATGAAGCCGGAAACGGAGGAGTATACCGCTATTCTTTCCTGCTTGAGAATTTTACCCAGGATTGGCAGGAACTCAGTCCGGCCGATATGATAGCAAGGTTTACCAATATTCCCCCGGGATTTTATACATTCAGGTTAAGGGTGGATGATGAAAGGGGGCATCCCTCAATGCAACAGGCTTCTTTTCATTTAATGATCTCTCCGCCTTTCTGGGAAACATGGTGGTTCATCCTTTTGGCTTCTTTGCTGGCTGTTGCCGGTATATATATTTTCGCGCGATGGCGTATGAAAAATATCCGGCTTGCCTTACAAAACCTGGAGATCAAACAAAAACTCCTTCGGCTTCAGATGAATCCTCATTTTATTTTCAACTCATTGTCGGCCATACAGAACTTCATTTACACAAAACAAACACATCTTGCAGGGGATTACCTTTCGGAGTTTGCGCGCCTCATTCGGATGATCCTCGAAAACAGCCGCTATGAGGAGATCAGCCTCGATAAGGAAATTACTTTCATAGAGCTATATCTGAACCTTCAACAACTCAGGTTTGAACAGAAATTCGATTATATCCTGGAAACGGATGAAGACCTTGATTCTGAGAATATCCTGGTTCCACCTATGTTATCGCAGCCTTTCCTGGAAAATGCGATTGAACATGGGTTAAGACATTCGCCGCACAGGGGAAAACTGCTGATAACTTTTCGTTTAAAGGATAAGGGATTGTTGTTTGTACTGGAAGACAACGGAATAGGTCTGGCGGCTTCTGCAGAACTGAATGCCGGAAGAAAGAAAAACCATAAGTCGCTAGCTATAGAAATCAGCCGGCAGCGCCTTGAACAGCTTAAGAAACAATCGGGTATCGATATATCTTTCAGGTTGGAAGAGATTACCGGTGATGACGGTAAGGTAAAAGGAACCCGGGTTTCTTACCTGATTCCTTTGCAAAGAAGAGTTTAATGAGATAATATCAGGAAATCATGAAAATACGCACCGTAATCGTCGACGATGAATTCAATGCCCGCAGGGCATTGGCCAATATGCTGGAGTTTTATTGCAATGAGGTTGAACTGGTGGGCGAAGCCCAATCGGTTGAAGAGGCTCATGCATTGATAGATAAGGAAAAGCCCGATCTGATCTTGCTGGATATCGTTTTGGGCAATGCCACTGGTTTCGATCTGCTGAAGAAACTTCGCAATATGGATTTCAAACTGATCTTTGTAACCGCCCATGATGAATATGCCTTGAGAGCCATCAAGATGAGTGCATTGGATTATCTGCTTAAACCGGTAAAACCCAAGGAACTGATCGGGGCCATCACACGGGTGGCCGAAGCCCTCGAAAAAGAGGATAAGATCAGGATGAAAGTGGAAACCCTTATTACCAACACGAAAGAGCAGGGAGGCGAGAAGAAAATCATCGTCAACACCATGAGCAGCATTTTTGTGCTGGAAGTGAAATCTATCATCCGTTGTGAGTCGGATGAGAACTACACATTTATCTTCCTGGAAAACCAGGACAGGATCATGGTGGCCCGAACCCTTAAAGATTTTGAAGAAATGCTTACCGGGTTCGGTTTCTTCCGGGTACATCAGTCGCACCTTATTAATCTTAACCAGGTGAGCTCATTTGAAAAGGGTTCCGGTGGGCATGTTGTGCTGAAAGACGGACGTAAGATCCCCGTATCAACACGCAGGAAAGAGCAGTTTATGAAAGCTCTTACCAATGTTTGATTTTTTTTCATGCATTTAATCAAATCTCCCCTGCAAATAATAAACACTTCTTCACAACCATCAGTTTCCGGTTGAATTTATTTTCATCAGGCTTTAGTATTGCAGTAAAAATACCCTTACGGGTTGACCTATTGTTTAACTAAATACATCTGAAATGAAAAAGATTTTCGGAATTCTACTGCTCGCTCTTGTTATGATTTTCACTTATTCCTGTGAGGAAGAAAAGGACGATGAAGCCAACAACAACTCCGGTACCACAGGTTGCACGGGGATACTCTCGTCAACTGCATCCGGTTATTTTTCAGCAAACTATTGTTTTGCAACATTGTACAATTATTCGGTGACAGATACAACACTGAATATTACCATTAACGGTACTGTTGATGGGGTGGAAGTTTCGGTAAATATCTCCATTGGAGACTGGGGAAGGCCTAATTTTTCCGGTCCCGGTACATATTACTGCGGAATGGACAATGAAGCCGGGTTTTTTGAGGTGATTTATCATGGCACCAACAATGAGTTTTACAAAAGCACGGCAGGATGGGTTGCAATCGGACAATACAATGCGAATTCCTGCCAGGGGAATTTCAGTGTAACCACCGCAGGCTATTACAACCAAAAGAATGTTACCTATACCGGAACATTTACTTTTTAATTGTGGTTTTATGTGCCGGTGTTTCCCCGGCATTGATATTTAACTGAGGCTATGAGCGATATTTCAGTTATAGAAAGACCCGGTCAAAGAAGAGTGTTGCAGATACAGACCGATGATTCCATTCTGTTGCTGAATGAGGATCATATAGTTTACTGTGGCCGTGTCGATAAAGGAATGGTTTTTCATATGCAGGGAGGGGAAGATATTCCCGCCAACCTCCATTTTCAGCATATGATTGATCTTGCAGGAAGCCATAGATTAATCAGGGTTCACCATTCCTACTTTATCAATGCGGCACATATTTTCTGTTATCATAAAGGGTCTTCAGGATATGTTGAAATGAAAGATAAGAGCAAGGTGCCCGTTGATGATGCCTTTTCGGGGAAACTCATTGGTTTACTTTACCGGAACAGTTAAAACAAAAAGACCTGCCAGATGGCAGGTCTTTTTGTTTTATTTTCTTCCGCTCAACTCTTTAGGGATTCGTCCATTCCGTATGGCCTCGGATCTGAGCCTCCGCCCAACAATTCTTTCCATCATACGGCCTATCTCCAGCACTTTATCAATGTTCACACCAGTGTCAATTCCCATTTCATCCATCATCACTACCATGTCTTCTGTGCTTACCAGCCCGACGATATTCGGGTCTTTGTAATAATATTTTCCTGTACCGCTTACAGGAGTGTCGTCGACAAAGTTGGCAGGTTGTCCGCCGATACCTCCCATCGTCGATTCGTAATTGGTGATCCCTGCCTGAAGCGCTGCCAAAACGTTTGCAAGTCCCCACCCACGCGTAGTATGGAAGTGGGCAATATGCTTCTCAGGCTTTGGGATGGAGTCCAGGAGCATGGAAAAATATTGGTAAACCCGGTCAGGAGAAGCAGAACCGTCGTGATCTGCATGCTCCACATCATCTGCACCAATGTCAAGCCACCTTTTGGTGAATTCAATGGCCTTTTTCATTTCGGTTGGTCCTTCGATCGGACAACCCCAGATCGTGCTGACAGTGCCATTGACCAGTATTCCGGCATCATGGCATTTGGGAATGTATTCCTCGCACATCTTCCAGTATTCATCCAGGGTTAGTCCTGAATTGGTCTTATGATGGGATTCTGAAGTACTGACCATTACCAGGATCCGGTCAGGGCCATATCCTTCCTTTTTTGCCTCAATTGCCCGTTCTATCGCCTTTTCACGGATAGTGATGGCCGTAAGCGTGACATCCTGCAGCAAATGCTTAATTTTCTTACTGTTGTGGAGGGCTTTCATTAATATGTCAGCATCTTTGAACTGTGGCATACCCTTGGGATTCCCAAAGTTTGTAGTCTCAATATGCCGGAATCCCGCCAGGATCAACTGTTCTAGAATCCATAGCTTGGCTTCCGTGGAAATGAATTTTTCTTCATGCTGAAACCCGTCCCTTACCGTAATGTCGCCAATTTTAACTTTTTTAGGATAATTCATAGGCACTTCTTGTTTAATGGTTTGGTTTAAAATATAATGAGTATCGGGAATGATTAATATCAAGATACCTGCTCTATGGTTGCAGGCTGCAGGTTACAGGCTGCAGGTAGTGTGGGTGTGGGTGATGAGTGATGAGTTGTCGCTTGCAACCTGTCGCCTGTAACTTTGTGTTAATGTTTCCAGATACTCATATAAAATATTTTGTCTCTAAAGTAATGCTTTTTTTTAAAATCACAATATGCATTTAGCTAAATATGTCAGTTTTCTGTCGATTTACTAAAAAAATTATATAAACATCTGAATATAATAACAAAAAGATACAGGTTACAGGATGCAGGTTGCAGGTTGCAGGTAGTTTGAGTAAGGGTATGGTGTGATGAGGTGTGACCTGCAACCTGCAACCTGTAGCCTGCAGCCTGAACCCTGCATCCTGCAACCTGACTATTAAATTATTTTCCAGGAAAGGGCAAACATGCTTTTTTAGTTCAAAAAAAATGTCTATCATTGCATGTATGAGGATCAGGTTGCCATATCCCATTCAATCCGCACAACATCCAGTAATCATTTATTCATTAACCAAAACCATCGAACGTGTTTAAGATAGAATCAAAAATTGATGTAAAGTCAAAGGAGTTTCAGGAGAACAAGAAAGCTTTCTCCGAATTGCTGAAGAATTTCAGGAATATTTACCGGGAGGTATCCCGTGGGGGATCTGATGATGCCATTCAAAAGCATAAAGCCAGGGGAAAGCTGCTGGCACGGGAGAGGATCTACAAGCTGATCGACCCGAACACTCCTTTCCTGGAGTTATCTACTCTGGCCTCTTATGATCAGTATGACAACGAGTTTCCTTCAGCCGGGATAGCAACAGGTATCGGTGTGATTCATGGGCGTGAGGCCGTAATTATTGCCAACGATGCCACCGTCAAGGGTGGAACCTATATGCAATGGACCATCCGTAAGCACTTGAGGGCACAGGAAATTGCTATGGAAAATTTGTTGCCCACAGTATATATGGTAGATTCAGGAGGGGCTTTTCTTCCTGAGCAGGACAGGGTTTTTCCTGATAAAAACCATTTTGGGCGTTTCTTTTACAACCAGGCCAGGCTTTCGGCCATGGGTGTGCCACAGATCGCTATCGTAATGGGTTCCTGCACCGCCGGCGGTGCCTATGTGCCGGCCATGAGTGATGAAACCATCATTGTGAGAAATCAGGGAACCATTTTCCTGGGAGGACCTCCACTGGTGAAGGCCGCTACCGGCGAAGAAGTCAGCGCTGAAGAACTGGGTGGTGCCGACGTACATACCTCCATTTCCGGTGTGGCCGACCATTTCGCCGAAAACGATACTCATGCCATACAGATTTGCAGGAATATATTTGAATCGCTTGAACAGAAAGAAAAGCAGTTTATCGACATTGCCCCTGTGGAAGACCCGGCCTATGATCCGGAAGAACTCTATGGCATTGCCCCGGTCGACCTGAAGAAAGCCGTCGACTCCAGGGAGATTATTGCCCGTATCGTGGATGGAAGCAAATTTCATGAATTCAAGGAAAGATATGCTCCTACCATCATTACCGGGTTTGCCCGTGTAATGGGTTTCCCGGTGGGAATCCTGGCCAATAACGGGGTGCTTTTCCCCGAATCGGCCGTAAAGGGTACACACTTCATTGAGTTGTGTACTTCCCGGAAGATCCCGCTGCTCTTCCTGCAAAACATAACAGGTTTTATGGTAGGCAAGGATTTCGAAAGAAGAGGCATAGCCAAAGACGGCGCCAAAATGGTTCATGCCGTTGCCAATGCCGATATCCCAAAGTTCACCATCATTTTCGGCGGTTCTTTCGGGGCCGGAAACTATGGCATGGCCGGCAGGGCTTTCGACCCCCGGCTGCTCTTCATGTGGCCAAATGCCAAGATATCTGTCATGGGCGGGATGCAGGCCGCTAACGTGCTTATTACAGTGAAAAAAGATCAGTACCGCGCCAAAGGCAAAGAAATGCCGGCCGAAGAGATAGAGAAGATGCGGCAGAGCATTGAAGACAAATACGATAAGGAAGGATCGGCTTATTACAGCACCTCCAGGCTGTGGGACGACGGCATCATCGATCCGGTCGATACCCGTAAAATTATTGCCATGGGGATTGCCATGTCGCTGAATAAACCTTTCCCGGAACAGAAATATGGGGTATTCAGGATGTAAACCGTAAAGAATATGCGTTCATCGGGTATCATAATAAACATGATCGTCTTATTGTCTTTATCTTCAGGTTGTATGTCGGGCAATGAAGGTGGCCATGCCAATTCTGGCAACACCAATGGGCCAGGAGCACAATCCCGGGGGGAAACCCTGGTATTGCAGCGCGTCTGGGAACCCCGGGAAAAGGCCTTTTCCCTCCTGATACCCAAAGGATGGTCTTACACCGGCGGGATATACCGCCTGGATCCCACAACCAGCGGCGGTGCAGGGAATGCCATAGAGGCCAAACTTGATTTCAGTGTCATCAGCGACCAGCAAGGCTCGGTCATGATAAGATGGTTGCCGGATATGTATTATTTTGATATGAGCAGATCTCCCGCCGGGCAGATGGGCCTGTTTCCCACAGGAAGCAATTATAACGGGATGACGGTTATACCAAAGATGAACGCTGCCCTGTTCACAGAGAATATCGTTATCCCATACATCCATCCTGGTTTACAGGGAATAAGCATCACCGAAAGAAAGAATGCTCCCGACGTGGCCCGGATGATCATGAACCAGGATAAATACATGATGGCGAATTTTATTTATGATGCAGCCATAACTACACTTACTTACAGGGAGAATGGTATTGAATACCAGGAAAAGATCGTCACTGTTGTGATGGACTTTGGGGACCTGGGAGCCGGATTATGGAAGAACCGGAGCACATTTTATGCAAGGGCACCCAAAGGACAGTTTGAGAATTATGAACCCATTTTCGGAGAGATCATTAATTCGGTAAAAATTAACATGAACTGGCTCATCGGAGAGATACGCGGACAGGTACAGCGTAACCAGATCCACCAGGATGTTTTGAACACGATCCAACGAATGGATCAGGAAATTGCCGAACACCAGAGAAAAACCAATTATGAGATCAATAACGACATGTTCCTAACCCTGACGGAACAGGAAGAGTATGTCAATCCCTACACAAAGGAAGTTGAGGTGGGGTCAAACCAGTGGCAGTACCGCTGGGTGAACCAGGATAATGAAGTTGTTTATTCGAATAATCAGGATTATGATCCCAATATGGATGATCTCATTAATCGCAACGATTATAAACTTACTCCTGTAAGAGAAAGGAAAATAAGTCATTAACCAAAGCTAACAGATCCGATTAATTTAAAGATTTATGAAGGAATTCAATAATATTCAGTTTGAGCTCAGCAACGGGACCGGAACCCTTTGGCTCAACCGCCCTGATGTTCACAACGCCATGAACCAGGAAATGATCAGCGAGATCATTGCCTGTGTGAACGAGGTAAACAGCATGGACGAGGTGCGTATCCTGATCCTTCGCGGTCAGGGAAAATCTTTTTGTGCCGGAGCCGACCTGAATTACATGAAAAGCATCGCCACTTTTGGTTACGAGGAGAATTTTCAGGACAGCATGAAGCTGGCGCAATGCTTCAACACCATTTACCGTTGCCGTAAGCCGACCATCGCTGTGGTTCACGGTGCTGCCATCGGGGGCGCCAACGGGCTACTGGCTGCCTGTGATTTTGTTTATTGCGATGATGAAACGAAATTCGCTTTCAGCGAGGTCAAGCTGGGCATAGCTCCAGCCACCATTTCTCCTTATGTGATACGCAGGATTGGAGAATACGGATGCCGCGACCTGATGCTCACCGGAAGACGATTCCTGGGAAAAGAAGCAGAAAGATACAGGTTGGTCAATGCTTCGCTGCCTGCCGCGGAACTGGAGGAAAAAGTATCCGAAACCGTCAAGTTCCTCATGAGCAGCGGCCCCAAAGCTATGTCGGCAGTAAAGGACCTGCTGTACATGATCACCGAAGAATCAAGCTTCGATGATACCATAGAATACACAGCCAGCCTTATTGCCAAACTGAGAGCCTCAGAGGAAGGACAAGAGGGGATGGCTTCGTTTTTAGAGAAAAGAAAACCTGTCTGGATGGAGGGGGGTAAGTAGTGGATGATGGGGGGCTGGGAGGCTGGGGTGCTGGGGAGCTGGGGAACTGGGGGATGTGTTTGTGGAAGGCTTAAAACTTCTATTTTTTAATTTTAAATTATGAATTCTTAATTATGCAAAAGAAACGTCAGATAAAATTTAGCCTTATTTACCGCGATATGTGGCAGTCGTCGGGTAAGTACGTACCACGCGTTGACCAGCTGAAGCAGATAGCACCTGTGATTGTCGACATGGGTTGTTTTGCCCGTGTGGAAACAAACGGGGGAGCTTTTGAACAGGTAAACCTCCTTTATGGGGAGAACCCAAACAAGGCCGTCAGGGAATGGACCAAACCATTCAACGATGCGGGTATCCAGACACATATGCTGGAAAGGGCCCTCAACGGGATCCGTATGTTCCCGGTGCCGGCCGACGTGAGAAAACTCATGTACAAGGTTAAGGTTGCACAAGGAACCAATATTGCGCGCTCGTTCTGCGGACTGAACGACCACCGCAACCTGGAAGGCTCCATCAAATATGCGAAGGAAGCCGGGATGATTTCACAGGCTGCCCTTTGTATCACACATTCCAAATTGCATACCGTTGATTATTACATGGGAGTGGTTGATAAAGCCGTGGAATATGGAACCGATGAAATATGCCTGAAGGATATGGCCGGCATCGGCCGCCCGGTAATGCTGGGGCAGTTGGTGGATGCTATCAAACGCAAATATCCGCATATCCTGGTGCAGTATCACGGTCATTCAGGACCGGGTTTCTCCGTTGCCAGCATGCTGGAAGTGGCCAAAGCCGGGGCAGATATCCTGGATGTCGCCATGGAACCCCTATCCTGGGGTATGGTGCACCCCGATGTGATCACTATCCGCGAGATGCTGGTAGACGCAGGATTCGATGTCCCGGATATCAATATGATTGCCTACATGGAAGCACGGCATCTGACGCAGACCTTTATCGATGATTTCCTGGGGTATTTTATTAACCCTAAAAACCGCTATATGTCGTCGTTGTTGATCCAGAGCGGATTACCCGGTGGTATGATGGGCAGCCTCATGGCCGACCTGAAAGGAGTGCACGATAGTATCAATTTTTCTTTGAAAGCAAGTGGTCAACGTGAATTGTCGGAGGATGAACTGCTCGTGAAACTCTTCGAGGAAGTGGAATATATATGGCCTATGATGGGATACCCTCCGTTGGTGACTCCTTTTAGCCAATATGTAAAGAATGTAGCTTTATTAAATATCCTGCAGATTGCCAAAGGTGAGGAAAGGTTCTCCATGATGGATGATAATGTCTGGAACATGCTCCTGGGTATGGCCGGACAATTACCCGGACCTATTGATAATACCATTATTGAACTGGCTAAAAAGCAAAAGCGGGAATTTTATGTGGGCAATCCCCAGGATGCATATCCCGACGTCCTGCATAAATACATCAAAGAGATGGAGGAGAAAGGATGGGAGCGCGGACAGGATGACGAGGAACTCTTTGAATTTGCGATGCACGAAACCCAATACCGTGATTATAAATCCGGTATTGCCCGGGAACGATTCCTGGAAGAACTGGAAAAAGCAAAATCGGAAAAGTCAACCCCAAAAACACAAGCAAGCGTGAAAGAAAATAAGCCTTCGAGGCCGTCAAACTTCAGCAAGGATGAGGTCGGCCATTATGTAGCCATGGCAGCTTACCTGATGTATACCTTTAATACCAAATCCTTTGATCCGGTGGGCGGCCTGGCAAACCCGCACGATGTGTGGAATATGATCGGTTACTGGAGGAATATCAACTCCGTGGAAGTGACCTACGAGGGAAAAGTTTATGATATCCTCTTCGACCGCCCGGAGGAAAGCGAATACGATTTCCAGATCAACGGCGACCGTTACCTGTGCCATGTGGAATATGTCGACCGCGGGGAGATCGATTTCTCTATCGATGGGAAAATATTCCAGGCCAAGATACTGAAAGGGGAAGAGAATTTTACCAAGGTGGAGATCAACGGAAAATCATTCCTGATGCATCGCAACGACCTCCTCGATACTGAACTGATGGCTCACAGCGCCGATGAAACGGTTGATGAGAGCAAACACATCGTTTCCCCAATACCTGGTAAGGTGTTTAAGATCAAGGTGAAAGAAGGGGAGGAGATCCGCAAGGGCGATGTGGTGGTGGTCATTGATGCCATGAAAATGGAAAATAATATTGCAACCAAAAGAGATGCCGTGGTGAAAAAGATCCACGTAAAACTCAACGATATGGTTGAGGTGAACAGCATCCTGGTTGAACTCGAATAAACTTTTAATCTGATACATATGGATTTTGAACTGTCTGAGATTCAAAACATGATCCGCGAGACGGTCAGGGATTTTGCGGAAAGGGAGATCCGGCCGGTCGCGAAGGAACTGGATGAAAAAGCGGAGTTTTCCGTTGACCTCACCCGGAAAATGGGTGAACTGGGCCTGTTTGGCATGTACATTCCTGAGAAATACGGTGGGCAGGGTATGGATACCTTGTCGTACATTATTGCCGTGGAAGAGATCGCGCGCGTCGACGGCTCACAGGCCGCTACCCTGGCCGCGCATAACTCTCTGGGTATTTATCCCATCTATGCCTACGGTACCGAAGAGCAAAAGATGAAATACCTTCCTCCCCTCTGTACGGGTGAAGAGCTTTGGGGTTTCGGACTGACAGAACCAACTGCCGGATCCGATTCGAGAGGTAGTAAAACCAAAGCCTACCTGGATGGCAATGAATGGGTGATCAATGGTTCCAAGATTTTTATTACCAACGGCTCTCATGAGATTTCCGTCGGCTCAACCGTGCAGTGTATTACCGAGGATAGTGATGGTAAGAAAGATTTCACCGCCATCATCGTGGAAAAAGGTACACCAGGATTCAAAAGGGTTTCCATGCATGGGAAAATGATGTGGAGGGCATCCGATACTGCAGAATTGTATTTCGACGATTGCCGTGTTCCCAGAGAAAATCTCCTGGGTGAAATTGGCCAGGGCTCAAAAATCATGCTTTCAACCCTCGACGGAGGCCGTCTTTCCATCGCAGCTATCGGCCTCGGTCACGCTCAGGGTGCTTTCGACCTGGCCCTGCAGTACGCCAAAGAAAGAAAACAGTTCGGACAGCCTATCGTGAAGTTCCAGGTGAATGCCTTTAAACTGGCCGATATGGCCACGAAGATAGAACTGGCCAGGAACCTGCTATATAAAGCCTGCTGGCTCAAAGATAATGACAAACCCTTTGGCAAGGAATCGGCCATGGCCAAGCTGTATTGCTCGGAGATCGCCCGCGAGGTGGTGGATGAAGCCGTTCAGATCCATGGCGGCTATGGACTGATGAAGGATTATGATATCGAAAGGCTTTACCGCGACCAGCGCCTCCTGCAAATTGGGGAAGGAACATCTGAGATCCAGAGGCTGGTGATTGCAAGGTATATTGGGGCGAAGTAGGGTTTAGGGATGTAACTTGTAACTTGGAACCTGCAACAATAACATAATAGGTATTTTCAAACCCATTAACATCAGTTATCTGAATATGAGTTATAAAATCCTTTGGGAGCCTTTAAGTGAATGGTCTGAAACTTCCAGGATGAACGAATTCCTGCAGTTTGTGAATAATAAATTCGGCACCAACCTGAAGAATTACTTTGACCTGTATGAATGGAGCATTGAGCAAATACCGGATTTCTGGGACTCTTTCGGTGAATACAGCGGTATACGCTTCTCCAGGAAAAGGGACAGGGTGGTGGATGATATTCGGAAGATGCCGGGCGCCAAATGGTTTGAAGGGGCCAGGATGAATTTTGCCGAAAACCTTTTAAGCAGGAAAGATGACAAAACGGCTATCATCTTCCGGGGTGAGGCCGAGTTTGAAAAAAGGATAAGCTATGCGGAGTTATATGATGAGGTAAGGAGGGTTGCAGCGGGATTAAAGGCTCTTGGAGTTCAAAAGGGCGACCGGGTAGCCGGGTTCATCCCCAACATGCCCGAGGCGATCATTGCAATGCTGGCAGCTTCATCCATTGGCGCCATCTGGTCTTCCTCTTCACCCGATTTCGGGATCAAAGGCGTACTCGACCGTTTCAGCCAGATAGAACCCAAAGTTATTTTTGCCGCCGATGGTTATTTTTATAAAGGGAAAAAGTTTGATTCTCAGGAAAAGCTGAAAGGCATCCTCGACCAGCTGCCATCGGTAGAAAAAGTGGTACTGATCGATTATATTGGCCAAAGGGATGTAAATAGTCTGGCCAATGGTATGTTATGGGAGGATCTTGCACAGGAAACCGCTAAAGAATTGACCTTTGAGCAACTTCCGTTCGATCATCCGCTGTACATCATGTATTCTTCAGGAACCACAGGACTTCCCAAAAGCATCGTCCATTCGGCAGGAGGGACGCTTATTCAGCACCTGAAGGAACTGATGCTGCATACAAACCTCCGGGAAGACGATACGATCTTTTATTTCACCACCTGTGGCTGGATGATGTGGAACTGGTTCGTCAGCAGCCTGGCTGTTGGGGCCACCCTGGTTTGTTTCGATGGCAACCCCTTCCATCCGGGACCGGATGCTCTTTTGAAAATGGCTGATGAACTTGATATCACAGTCTTTGGAACCAGTGCCAAATACATAGCATCCCTGGAGAACGAGGGGGTGGATCCATCCGCTATCTCCGCTTTCCCTGCCCTGAAATCCATCCTGTCAACCGGATCCCCGCTGTCGGATGAAAGCTTTGAATACGTTTACAATAAGTGGAAGAAGAACGTACAGCTGTCTTCCATCTCCGGTGGTACAGACATCATCTCATGTTTCATGCTGGGTAATCCCATGCTGCCGGTATACCAGGGCGAGATACAGTGCCGCGGGCTGGGGATGGATGTCGACAGCTTTGATGATTACGGCAAGCCGGTAAGGGAGAAACAGGGAGAGCTGGTTTGTAAGTCGGCATTTCCTTCCATGCCGGTGTATTTCTGGAACGATCCTGATGGAAAAAAATACCATAATGCCTATTTCGATGTATATCCGGGCATATGGCGGCATGGTGATTATATCCGCCTCAGCAACCACGGAGGCATAACCATGTTTGGCCGGTCTGATGCAACATTGAACCCCGGCGGGGTGCGCATCGGGACGGCGGAGATCTACCGGGTGGTGGAAAATATGGAAGAGATAGAGGACTCTGTGGTCATCGGCCAGCCCTGGCACGGGGATGAACGGGTTATCCTGTTTGTGAAAATGAACCCGGGATATGAACTTACCGAAGATTTAAAGAAAAAGATATCTGCCAACATAAGATCCCAGTGCAGCCCGCGCCATGTCCCTGCCCTCATCCTGGAAACCCACGGCGTGCCCTATACCCTCAACGGCAAAAAGGTTGAGATTGCTGTGAAAAAAGCCGTTATGGGAGAAGAGATCAAGAATAAGGATGCGCTTGCCAACCCGCAGTGCCTGGATGAATTCAGGGATATTGACGGGTTGTAATTCTGTATTGTCAATTCTGTATTCTGTATTTACAATAGGATTGGCAATATGCGATTTGATATTGTCAATGCATTGTAAATAGCAAATTCTCAATTGCATATCCGATTGCACATACAGAATACAGAATACAGAATCGACAATTCCCCCCCTTCTTGACTTATCAAAAAACTCTCCATATCTTTATAGCATAGTAAACAACCAAAACCAATCAACATGAAACGAATTACCCCCCCCATTTTTATTTGCGTCATGGTAACATTATTAGGCACTTGCACCTTTAATAAGGTTATGCATTCTCAAACCATTGTGATCGATAGCACATTTACATCCGATGCAATTCTTCATCCCTTCGTCCCGAGCGATACCCTTTACAGCCTAAAAATCAGCGGAAGCGTTCAACTGAATTCGGACACAAGCCTCGTAAGAGTCATAGTCGGAGACGAAGATTCGCTTGAATTTTTGGTGTATGAGTCTTACCCGATGATCTCAAATAATTACAATTTCTCATTCAGTGAAGAAAGTGACGAAACCACATTCCTTGATGAATTTATTCCAGAATACTTAAAAATCTATTTAATCAACTCTGCACTTACTATTAGTAACCTTGGAAGCTTTGGAGTATTTCTGGATGGACTGGACAGTTTACAGAGATCAGCTAAAAGTATATCAGATAGCATAAAAATATATAACATTAATCAATATATACAGGAAAATGGAATGAACTGGATTGCAGGACATACAAATATAAGTAGTTTATTTTATAACACTAAAAAATGCTTATTCAGTCCTAAATATAATTTATTTGGTTTTGATTATTATATTTTGGGTGTGTTTGAAAAATATTCTGACAACTACCCATTGGTTGAAAATACAACACTTGTAAAGGAGTTTTCATGGATAGATCATCATGACGCAAATTCGGAAGGTTCTTTATACTATAATGAAGATCATGGATGGATAACACCTGTACAAAATCAAGATACCTGCAATAGTTGCCAAACTTTTGCAAGTGTAGGATTGTTAGAATCAATGATTAACCTTTACTATAACTATCATGCAGATATTGATCTGTCAGAAGGACAGGTTTATAATTGCAATAGTCCATGTGACTGTAACACTGGGTCTTCACTATTAAGTGTTTTGCAATTCATAAAAAATCATGGCGTGATTAATGAATCATGTTACATCTATGAAAACCATCATTGCGACCCGTGGACCTTTCCTTGGAATCCCCCAAATTGCAATGATTATCCTGATTGTTCTCAGGAAGCTTTCAGGATAATGCCAACAGATTATTTCAACTTACTTGATTTATATGAAGAAATCACTGATGAAAACATTAAAAGATTCCTCATGGATTATGGTCCTTGTACGATTGCAGTTGCTGACTTTTTGGATTTAGGGTCACACGCTATGTTGTTGGTTGGCTTTGAATATGATGAATTAAAGAACAATACTATTTGGGTTATAAAAAACAGTTGGGGTGTTCCACCTCCTTCTGGTTATGGGTTACCCCCAGATGGATATATAAGAATGAAAGCAAATTTGGATGAATTAAGCCACTTTTATGCTTTAGAAACTCCCCTTATTGCTGAGGACGTTATACTAAATCCTAATCCTTTTGATTTGAAGAAGTACGACAAGGATCTTGATGGTTATTATAATTGGGGTATAGGAAACCTTCCCCAGGGGTGGATGCCTCCTTGTAACCCTTCAGCCGACTGGAATGATAATAACAATAGAACAGGCCCTTGCGATGATAACTTTAATGGTCAGTACGTGCAACCGGAAATGGAAGTATACCAATACCACCC
>Ga0180009_10000769_pt1 | contig 41629 bp, 43 predicted proteins | sample OS_PC_MetaG_FD_123537 | JGI IMG/M metagenome (GOLD analysis project Ga0180009, IMG submission 123537) | Groundwater microbial communities from the Aspo Hard Rock Laboratory (HRL) deep subsurface site, Sweden - OS_PC_MetaG | ecosystem: Environmental > Aquatic > Deep subsurface > Groundwater...
GTAGAGGCCGGCGTATGGGTCCGTGGCAGAGGTACCGTCTGAAGGGAGTGGCACCGGCCGGGGTAGTAGCGACCCCAAATTAGCCGTTCCAATACAGGCGGAAAACTAGAATGAACAATTTGAGAGAGGCGTGCTTCCCGTAGGGGGCACGCCTATTATTTTGCCTAAACGGGTTATTTCAAGCACAAATATTCCTTTTATTCTACTTGTCCTATCCTAGTTTATACAATGCTATCGCCCCTTATAGACTAGGTTTATTTTGGTGTTTATGTTATTATGAGTATTATAAAAATTTGATTATTCTGACCACATTGATTACGATGACACCAAAAAGGAGAAAATAAAAGAAAGTTTTAAAAGTAAAAAATCAAAAAATGAAAGAAAAATACTCAAGAGGAGAATTAGCAAAAGAAATTTTAAAAGGTCTAGCTCTCGGTGGTTTTATAGCAGTTTGTTTTGTTGCTCCAAATCTTGCTCAAGTTATTAAAATGTTTGAGACAAAAGATTGGAAGGACAGAGATCGTCTAAAGAAATCTCTCAGTGGACTTCAAAGACAAAAATTGATAAAAGTAAGTTACAACAAAAAAATGGAAGAAATTATAGAAGTGACAGAAAAAGGCAGAACAAAGATTCTAAAATATAAATTCGATGACTTAAAAATTACGCCTCCTAAAAAGTGGGATAAAATGTGGAGGCTGGTTGCTTTTGATATGCCGGAGAAAAAAAAGAAGGCGAGGGACTCTTTGACAGTGAAATTGCAGGAGATTGGATTCTATCCTTTGCAGAAAAGTGTTTTCATCTATCCGTATGCTTGTGGCGATGAAATAGATTTCATTTGTGGTTTTTTCGGGATAAAAGAATTTGTCCATTATTTTGTGATTAAAGAAGCGGAAGATACAAGTGAGTTAAAAAAGAAATTTAATTTAAAGTAAGTAAATAAGTATTTTAGTTTTACTCTAGTTTATACAATGCTATCGCCCTCTATAGACTAGGTTTATTTATTTTGCACATTATTTTTTGACTGCTCTTGACTTTTGTGGTGTGGTTTAGTATGTTGGGAAAAAGATAGATTTTTGATTTTGGAATAAAAAACAAAAGAAAGGAGGTGGAAGAAATGATTAAAATTTTTTGTGATCGCTGTAAAACAACAGAAATATTTCTAAGTAATTTTGACTTCCAAGAGCTATATGTATTAGCTGCATTTATTCAAGCTGGTAATCCAGAGGGTGTAGAACATATCTGTGAAGAATGTGACGGAAAAGAACTTGATATTCCGCGTCAAGTGAGTCAAGTGAAGTAGCCTTTTCAAAGCCTGGGAAAATAATTCCGGGCTTTTTTTGTTAACCGCTTTAAAGTATAGAGTTTCTGCGGTCGCAGATTTTATATACTTTTTGCTCAACCCACAAACGACATCGCATTTCGTTTGTGGGTTGGTTTTTTGTCTTTAACTCCCAAAAATGGCATAATGGGGTTATGGACGCGGGGAATTATCATCAGGGTTATCTTTTGATTGGGGATACGGAAAAGGCGACGGAGAGAGCGATGGAAATGACAGGAGATATTTTTGGGGGAGGGAAAGAGTCTATTTTTTCTCATCCGGATTTTTCTTTATGGGAAACAGAGCTTTTCACCATAGATAATGCCAGAGAAATCAGAGAAAAATCTCATAGGAAATCTTTTTTTGGGAAAGGCAGGGTTTTTATAATAAAAACAAATTTTTTTAGCAGAGAAGCCGGGAACGCTTTGCTCAAAACTCTTGAAGAGCCATCCGGCTTGAGTTACTTTTTTATAATTACAAATTCTTCCGAAAATATTTTAGAAACCTTGAGGTCCCGTCTTGTTGTTTTAAAGTTTGAACGAGAGGGCAACTTAACAAACGAGCAAGAAGAACTTGCTGGAAAATTTTTAAGCTCTACAGTAGACAAAAGGATTGAAATGATGGAAGATTTTATTGACAGCAAAAATAAGACAGCGGATCTTTTGGACAGCTTGGAAATTGTTTTAAGAAAAAATTCGGAAACTGTTTTTTCTGAAAAAAATGTTGCTTCTTTGTCCAAATTGGGGAATTGCAGACGACTCCTTTTCCAAAGGTCGTCCTCGCCGAGGATGATTTTAGATTATCTTTCTTGCATAATATAAGTATATTTTATAATTAATTTTAAAAATAAAATGTATAGTTTTTTAAACTTTAAAGATAAAGCAAAAGAGACAGAAGATTGGTTCAAAGATGAAATCTCTCTTCTGCGAACAGGAAGAGCGAACCCGTCTTTAATTGAAAATATAAGGGTTGATTATTATGGAACAAAGAACCAGCTTAAGGGGATGGCGTCAATTTCTGTAGAAAACGCGCAAACTTTAGTCGTAAGGCCATGGGATACGGATGCCATTATGCCGATTGAACAGGCCATTAGCGGGTCTAATTTGGGAGTGCAGGCAATTTCCGAGAAAGGAGCGATAAGAGTCATACTTCCGGAATTGTCGGAGGAAAGGAGAAAATCTCTCCTGAAACTTTTGTCAGAAAAACTGGAAGAAGCCAAGATTTCTTTGAGAAAAAAAAGGGAAGAAGTTTGGCGCGACATTCAGGACAAAGAAAAAGAGGGGGAGATTAGCGAGGACGATAAGTTTAGGTATAAAGATGATTTGCAAAAGATGGTAGACGACGCAAACGATTCGCTGGACAAGGTTTCCGAGAAAAAGGGAGTAGAAATTAAGAATTAGAATATGTCCATTTTATTATTTATCGTCGCTTTAGCGGTTTTAATTTTATTCCACGAACTTGGGCATTTTCTTGTTGCCAAGCTTTCGGGGACCAAGGTAGAGGAATTTGGTATAGGGTTTCCTCCTAAAATTTTTGGCGTGAAGCGGGGAGAGACTGTTTATTCCGTGAACTGGATACCATTTGGAGGTTTTGTGAAGGTTTTAGGGGAAGACATGTCTACCGAGGAGGCGGGGAGTTTTGGTTCAAAACCAGCTTATATCAGAGCGGCAATTTTGTTTGCGGGGGTCTTTTTTAATTTAATATTGGCATGGTTTTTGCTTAGCGCTGTTTTGCTTATTGGCGCCCCAACAAGTGTTGAAAGCGGCACAGAGGGGGCGCATGTAACTATTTTGGAAGTTCAGCCTGGGACACCGGCGGAAAAAGCAGGATTTGTTCCCGGCGATAAGTTGTTGAAGCTTTCTTCCGGTGAAAATTTTTTAGAAGTGAGGGAAATTTCTGAAACTCAAGGGTTTATTAAGAAGTATGCCGGTGGGGAAATAAATATTGAATATTTGAGGGGGAAAGAAATTTTGAATACAAAAGCGGTTCCTAGCTCAAATCCGCCTGAAGGAGTTGGGTCCTTAGGTATTGCTATGGATAAAATAGGAATAGTTTCTGTTCCTTTACACAAGGCAGTTTGGGAAGGGTTAAAAAGCACTGTTTATTTGACAGAGGCCATTATTAAAAGTTTTGGGGCTTTGTTTTTGGATATAATAAGAGGGGGCAATATGGTGGCCCAAGTAAGGGGACCGGTGGGGATTGTCGGCATGGTGGGGACTGTCGCCGAATTCGGTTTTGTTTATGTTTTGCAATTTGTCGCCCTGTTATCGGTCAACTTGGCTATTCTTAATTTTATACCATTTCCGGCTCTTGATGGTGGCCGGCTTTTATTCCTAGGAGTAGAGGCGATTAAACGCTCGCCTATGAACCAAAAAGCCATGGCGATTGCCAATAGCGTTGGCTTTGCGATACTTATTCTTTTAATGTTGTTGGTTACTTATAGAGATATTGCGAGAATTGTGGGGTAATTTATTTATGGTGGTAAAAAATGACAACAGAATCGAACTTTTGAGGAAAATAAAAGATGAAGTAGTTGGGCTGAAGGAGTCTTTTTTGTGCCAAGAGCGAATTAAAAATGGTGTTTTTCCAGTACTGGGGGAAGGCAACCATTATGCCGAGATTATGTTTATTGGAGAGGCTCCGGGTAAAAATGAAGTGGCCACGGGCAGACCTTTTTGCGGAGCGTCCGGAAGAGTGCTGGATGAATTGCTGGCGCATATTTCTTTGGATAGAAAAAATGTTTACGTGACCAATATAGTTAAGGATAGACCCCCCCTGAACAGGGATCCGCGCCAGGAAGAAATTGATTTATACGCGTCTTTTTTGGACAGGCAAATATCTGTTATACAACCTAAGGTCATTGTGGCTTTGGGTCGTTTTTCAATGGAATACTTGATGAAGAGATTTGGCTTGAAAAATGAACTGGATTCTATTGGTAAAATTCACGGCAGAAAATTCGAAATGAAAACGGATTATGGAACGGCGAAATTTATTCCTCTATATCATCCCGCGGTGGCTTTGTATAATGCGAAAGAAAAAGATACACTTAAGAAAGATTTTGAGGTTTTAATAATATGAAAATAGTTTCTTGGAACATAAACGGCTTAAGGGCTCTTCACAAGAAGGGGTTATTTTTGGATTTTTTGAAAAAAGAAAATCCGGATATCTTGTGTTTGCAGGAAACAAAAGCGGAAGAGGACCAGCTCCCTGATGAGGTGAAAAAAACAGAGGAGTATCACTCATACTTTTCTTCGTCTGAAAAGAAAAAGGGATACAGCGGAGTTGCCATTTACACGAAAGAAAAACCGCAGGAAGTCAAATACGGCATAGGCATCAAAAAGTTTGACGAAGAGGGGAGAGTGATCGTCGCGCTTTATGATAGTTTTGTATTATTGAATGTCTATTTTCCCAATGGTGGACAGGGTCCTGATAGATTGGCGTACAAATTGGAATTTTATGATGCCTTTTGGGAATATGTTGAAAAATTAAAAAAAGAAGGTCTGAATATTATTTTTTGTGGTGACGTGAATACTGCTCACAAAGAGATTGATTTGGCGCGACCAAAAGCCAACGAAACAAAAACGGGATTTTTGCTGGAAGAAAGAGCGTGGATTGATAAAGTGGAGGATGGGGGTTATGTCGATGTTTTTAGGCATTTTTATCCGGAGAAAAAAGAACAGTACACATATTGGGATTTGAAATCCAGAGCGCGTGAAAGAAATGTTGGCTGGCGTTTGGATTATTTTTTTGTGAACGATAGTTTTGTTAAAAATGTTAAATCAATAAAAATATTGTCCGATATTTTCGGTTCGGACCATTGTCCGGTGATGCTAGAACTTTGAAAATAAAAAAATAAAGGGGGGGAAGAGATGAAAAAATTTTCTTTGCGAAAAACAGTTCTTTTATTTATCGGTTTGTTTTTTGTGACCAATTGCGCTTCTCTTAAGGTAAAAAAAGAAAACATCCCTGACAAGAAGGCGGTTTTGGAATTAATAAAAATTTTAGACAAAGTAGATTACAAAAGAAAAACCAAATTAGGTTTTTTTGATTGTTCAAATCAATCAGCCCTTTTATATGATCTTTTAACCCAAAAAGGATATAAATGTAAAATTATGGTTGGGGCAAAGTTTGTTATTGACGACGAAAGTCATGCGTGGATTGTCGCAGAGAAAGACAAAAAAGTTTTTTTTGTCGAACCCACACTTAAACGGATAGCCAACCCTCATTATTACGAAAAATTTATAATTAGAGTTCAGTTCGAAACACTAAAGGAGGTGCGAGAATTGTTTAGCACCTTTGGTTTTTCAGATGAGTGGGAATATTAAAATAAAACCCCCGCGCAAAAGCGCGAGGGTTTTTTGAATTAACTATCGACTAACTATCGACCTCCGAGGTCGATAGTTGAGGATTTTAATATGTTGTGCATTTGATATTTTTGGTTTATCATAGAGGCAACATGAGTCCCGTTAGAAATCCAGACCTTTCTGTATCCTCGCGGGAATTATAAATGGTTGAATATATTGGGTTTTATATTATTAAGGGTTAATCAACGGAAACAGAAGTTTCCTATTTCTAACGGGATGAGGATGTCTCAATTATTCACAAAAACACTGCGGGAGGCGCCGAAAGACGAGGTGTCCGTCAACGCTCAACTTTTGATAAGGGGAGGGTTTATTAAAAAACTGTCCGCAGGTGTTTATTCTTTTTTGCCCTTGGGTCTTATAGTACTGAGGAAAATTGAGAATATTGTAAGAGAAGAAATGAACAATTTGGGCGGGCAGGAAATTTTGATGCCGGTGCTTCATCCAAGAGAAATATGGGAGGAGGCGGGCAGGTGGGAAACGGCGGATTATCTTTACAAGCTGAAGGACAGGCAGGGATCGGAATTTGCCTTAGGCGCCACGCATGAAGAAGTTATCACGGATATTGCCAGAAAATATATTAATTCTTACAGGGACCTTCCTTTGCTTGTTTACCAGATTCAAACCAAGTTTCGAGATGAACTTAGGGCAAAGTCTGGACTTTTGAGGGGGAGGGAGTTTTCAATGAAAGATTTGTATAGTTTTCACGAAGACGAGGAAGACAGAAAAAAATATTATAATACCATTGAGAATTCTTATTTAAAAATATTAAAAAAGTGTGGTTTTAAAGATATTATTGTTGCTGAGGCCTCGGGTGGTAGTTTTTCAAAAGAATATTCCCATGAATTTCAGATACCAACCATTGCGGGCGAAGATTTGATTATTTTTTGCAAAAGTTGTGGTTTTGCTCAGAATAAGGAGATATGCGACTTAAGACAAGAGGGGGTTTGCCCTAATTGCGAGAAAGAGCTGAAAGAATTTAAGACTATTGAAGTTGGTAATATTTTTGCTTTGGGGGCAAACTATTCAAAACCCATGTCCCTTTCTTTTTTGGATCGTAGCGGAATGACCAAGCCAGTTATAATGGGATGTTATGGTATGGGACCAAGTCGTCTGATGGGGGCCGCAATAGAGGTCCATCACGACCATAGGGGGATTATTTGGCCAGAAGAAATTACTCCTTTCGGTGTTGTTGTTATTCAAATTGAATCGAAAAATGAGGCGATAAACGAAAAAATTAAAAAAACGGCTGAAAAAGTTTATAAAAAATTACAAGAAAAAGGCGTTGCCGTGTTGTATGACGAGAGAGAAAATAAAGGGGCCGGGGAAAAATTCATGGAGGCCGATTTGATTGGTATTCCTTGGAGAGTTGTTGTCAGCGAGAGAACCGTGGCGGAAAATAAAATAGAGATTAAAAATAGAAATGAAAAAGAAGGGGCATTAATTAGCGAGAGTAAATTGTTGGAAAAAATTTTATGATTAATAAATTTTTCAGTTTATTTTCACATGACATCGGTATTGACTTGGGCACTGCTAATACTTTGGTATACGTGAAAGGGCGCGGGATTGTGGTCAATCAGCCTTCTGTTGTTGCATTAAATACAAAGACCGGTCAAATTGTGGCCATTGGAAACGAAGCAAACAAAATGGTTGGAAGAACTCCGGGGCATATTGTTGCCGTGCGTCCCTTGGTGGATGGTGTTATTTCGGATTTTGAGGTAACGGAAGAAATGCTGGCTTATTTTATTCGGAGCGTTCATAAAGAAAAAATAAGACCCTTTGCAAGGTCAAGGGTTGTTGTGGGTGTGCCCTCTGGCGCCACGGATGTTGAAAGGCGGGCTGTTCGCGATGCGGCAAAAAATGCCGGTGCGAGAGAGGTTTTTATTGTTGAGGAACCGTTAGCCGCCGCGATAGGAGCGAAGCTACCCATACAGGAGCCTGTTGGTAATATGGTAATTGACATAGGTGGTGGTACTTCAGATATTGTTGTTATTTCTTTGGGAGGGATTGTTGTTTCCAAGAATCTGAAAATTGCCGGAGACAGATTTAATCAGGATATAATAAATTATGCGCGGGATGAGTTTAAGCTTTTGTTAGGAGAAAGAACTGCCGAGGATATCAAGATTGCGATTGGATCCGCTCGGCCTTCCAATAACAAAGAAACCATTGAGGCGACCGTTCGTGGCAGAGATTTAATGACGGGGTTGCCAAGAGAGGTTATGGTAACAGATGCCGATGTGCGGGAGGCTATTTCCAAATCTCTTAATACTCTTGTTTCGGCGGTTAAAGAGGTTGTTGAAGGAACTCCACCGGAGTTGGTTTCCGATATAATGCATAGGGGAATTATTTTGGTCGGGGGTGGGGCTTTTTTGCGCGGATTACCCGAGTTTATTGAGTCTGAAATTAAAATACCGGTGCGTTTAGCAGAAGACCCTCTTACTGCGGTTGTGAGAGGAACGGGCATTATTCTTGAGGATCTGAATGCCCTCAGAGATGTTCTTATAGAACCCGAAGACAATGTTTCCCCGAAATCCTAAAAACAGAAGAAAGAAAATAATTGTCTGGATAATCGCGTTCGCGGTGTTTTTTTTGTTTTCTTATTTCCTAAATTTTTCACAATCTTTTGTAACTCGCGGGGCGATGTTTGTAACTCAGCCGTTGTTTTATTTAAAAAACACAATACTTTCCTTAATGGAGACAAGACTATTTGTTTTTAAGGGCAAAAAAGAGTTAATTAGCGAGAATCTTTTTTTGAAACAAAAAATAATAGAGCTAGAGTTGAGCAAAAATTTTTTGGACGAAGTAATGAAAGAGAATAATGAATTAAAACTGGTATTCAATTTTTCCGAACCTGAAAATACGGAATTTATTCTTGCGCCCGTTTTTTTAAGACCAGGATATGGAATTTACAATACCATTGTCGTGGGTGCCGGGAGCAATCGGGGTGTGAAAAATGGCGCATTGGTTACCGCTTTTGGAGATACTTTTTTGGGTTATGTGTATGAGACTGTGCCCGGAATGAGCAAGGTAAGATTGGCGTCTTATCCGGGGGAAGAAACAAACGTTTTCATAGGGGGTCGTTTTTCTGCGATAGCCGTTGGCCTGGGGGGTGAAAATATGGAGGTTTCCTTACCCAAAGACGTGGAAGTTGAAGTCGGAGAGCGTGTTTTTACTATTGATGAGCGACCGCTCTTTTTGGGCGTTGTTGAGGTAATAACAAAGAAACCCACAGATTCTTTTCAGAAGATTATTTTTAGATTACCGCTGAACATACAAGAGCTTCGTAATGTGTATCTGATAAAAGAATAAAATGATATATCTGAGAATAATTTCTTTCTTATTTTTAATAATTAGCGTTGTTGTTTTTCCTTTACCGGTTGCCTTGGCCGTTTTTATTTTGAGCGTTTCTTTTTTTCAAGGGTTTTGGGAGGGCGCGTTGGCGGGCGTGTTGATAGACGCTTTGTATGCGCCGGTATCTTTTTACGGTCTTAGCTTTGGTTTTTTTACATTGTGTTTTGTGGCGGTAATTTTAATTGAGGAGAAAGCAAAAAGCTTGATTCGCAACAAGGGCGTTTTGTCAAGATTAATAATAGCCGTTTGTTGCGGGGCGTTATTTTATTTGTTTTTTCTGCTACTGTCATGAAAACAAAATTTACTTTTAATACCATCAGTCCTGATGAGATTTTTTTAGATTCAGAAAATGTTTCTAATTTTGACTATCGTCAAATGGAAGGGAGAATGGAGAAGCCAATAAAGCGCGTCACTTTTTTATTTTTGGGGTTTGTGTTTGTGTCCATAGTGTTGTTCTTGTTTGGTAGAGTTGCTTATTTGCAAATTGTAAGGGGTGAAGATTTTAAATCCAGAGCGGATGATAATCACTTGAGAATGGTTTTTTTTGTTCCGGATAGGGGGCTTATCTATGACAGAAATGGCGTGGTTTTGGCTTGGAATAACTTGGCAAGAACATACAAAGACACAAGTGGACTGGCGCATGTGGTTGGTTTTATGGGTCGTCCATCATCGGAGGATATGGACAAAGAGGGGGTTTCTTCAGAGGATATTGTGGGAAAGTCCGGGGTTGAAAAAAGTTACGAAAATACTTTGCGAGGGCAAAAAGGGTATAAATTGGTTGAGGTTGATTCTTTGAATAACGTAAAAACAGAAAACACGCAAAAACAGCCTGTTTCCGGAGGAGATGTTTGGCTAAGTTTGGATTCCAGAATCAATGAAAAACTTTATGAAATTTTTTCAGACATAGTGGCCTCAAGGGGTTTTCGTGGGGCGGCGGGAGTAGTCGTCAATGTAGAAAATGGGGAGGTTGTGGCAATGGTTAGTTATCCGGAGTATAGTTCCCAGATTTTAAATGACGGCAAACAGGAAGAAAAAATAAACGCTTACATCCAAGATGACAACAAACCATTTCTCAATAGGGCGATATCCGGCTTGTATGCGCCAGGCTCTATTGTAAAACCGTTTATGGCCATTGCTGCCCTGAATGAAGGCACAATAGACCCCGGCAAACAGATATTCAGTTCGGGTAGTATTTCTATTCCCAATCCCTATTTTCCGGAAAAGGAAAGTGTCTTTTATGACTGGAAAGCTCATGGCTGGGTTGATATGAAAAAAGCATTAGCCGTTTCCTGCAATGTCTATTTCTATTCTATAGGGGGTGGGTATGGCGATGTTAGCGGTTTAGGTATTGGGAAAATTTTTGATTATATGAAGCTTTTTGGTTTGGGGGAAAAAACAGGGATAGTTTTAAACGGCGAAGAAGAAGGCTTGGTTCCTTCTCCGGGGGATTCTGTCTGGAGAATTGGAGACACATATAATGCGAGCATTGGACAAGGCAATTTCCAAGTTACGCCGTTACAAATGGCGCTGGCGGTGGCGACCATGGCCAACGATGGAACAATTTTAAAACCGAATATTCTTTTAAGTGAGAAAACCGAGATTTCCGGTAACGGTAGCAGGATAGATATACCCAAAGAATATTTTGAAATCGTTAAAGAAGGGATGAGAGAAGCTGTTTTAAGCGGCACCGCAGGCGCATTGTCCGACTTGCCTGTGAATATTGCCGCCAAAACGGGAACGGCGGAATTGGGGACAGATAAAAATTTTGTGAACTCATGGCTGATTGCATTTTGGCCATACGAAAATCCTCAATTTGCCATGAGTATCGTTTTGGAGAGAGGGAGCTCTTCTAATTTAATAGGAGGAGTTTTTGTTGCCCGTCAACTAATAGAGTGGATGGCGCAGAGTGCGCCCGAGTATTTGGAATTTTAACCTTGCTTAATTATTTTTTATTTGTATAATTAAGGTTTGTTAAAAAACATGGAGAATATGGAAGAACAAAATATTGATTCCTCTTTAGAGTATTTAAGCGAGGAGGCCTATCAGAAGCTTGAAGAAGAGCTCAGGGATTTGATTAAGAATAAAAGGATGGAGATTTCGGAGAGGCTTGGAGAAAGTAGCAGTTTGGGCGATCTGTCTGAAAATGCGGAATACCAAGAGGCGAAGGATGCCCAACTTATGAACGAAAATCGCATAGCAGAGTTGGAAGACTTGTTGGGCAGAACAGTTATTCTTTCAAGCGAAAAAAGAAACAGGGATAAAATTGAACTTGGTTGCCTTGTTATTTTGAGGAAGGATGAATCCGGCGTGGAATGCAAATATCAGATTGTCGGTTCCGAAGAAGCCGACCCCGTTGAAAATAAAATCTCAAACGAATCCCCCTTGGGGTTATGTCTTTTAGGAAAAAAGAAAGGAGATGTGGTTAGGGTAGTGACTCCCGCGGGTGAAGTAAGGTACAATATAATGAAGATACAATGAGTTTGGAAGAAATAAAAAAAGTTCGCATAAAGAAACTCGAAAAAGTTGAAGAAAAAGAAAGCGCCTATCCTGCGAGTGTTTTTCGAGATTTTTCTTTAGCCGAAGTTGTTGAGAATTTTTCTAAATTATCCAAAAGTCGCAAAAAAATTTCTCTTGTAGGAAGAATTTTTAGTATTCGCTCTCACGGCGGAATGATTTTTTGCGATTTTAAGGACGGTTCTTTTAGCGAAAAAAACGGCCAAACAGTATCATTGCAGGCTTATTTGAAAAAAGATGTTTCAGGAGAAGACGCTTTTTCTCTTTTTGAAGATACGGTTGACGTGGGAGATTTCGTGGAGTTCGAGGGGTCGTTGTTTAAAACGAAAAGGGGAGAAAGATCAATCAAGGTTTTATTGTGGAGGATTGTTTCAAAAGGATTAAGGCCGTTGCCGGAGAAGTGGCATGGCTTGTCTGATATTGAAGAAAGATTTAGGAAAAGGTATTTGGATTTGTTGATGTCTGACGAAGTTCGTTTGAGATTTTCTTTGCGTTCAAAAATAATTGCCGAGATAAGAAGTTTTTTAAACAAACAGGGATTTTTAGAAGTGGAGACCCCGATGCTACAGCCGCTGGCGGGAGGCGCTTTGGCGGAACCCTTTAAGACGCATCACAATGCTTTGGACTTGGATTTATTTTTAAGAATTGCGCCGGAGCTATATTTGAAGAGGCTACTTATTGGCGGTTTTGAAAAAGTTTACGAGTTGGGTAGGAATTTCAGAAACGAAGGTATTGATGCCACGCATAATCCGGAATTTACCATGCTGGAATTTTATCAGGCATATAAGGACGCGAATTTTGCCCGCAGTTTGGTAGAAGATTTATTTAATGTTATTGTAAAAAAAATTTTTAGCAAAAAATTCTTTAAGTATGGAGAACACCAAATCTCTTTTTCAAAGAAATTTGGTGTGATGTCTTTTTTTGATGTTTTAGAAAGGCATGCCTTGTTAAACAACCCGAGGGAAGCCACCAGGGACGATTTTAAATTAAAGGCGCAACAGTTTGGCATTGATGTTTCCGAGGCCGACTCAAAGGGGAAGATAGCCGACAATATTTTTAAAAAAATCTGCCGTTCTAAAATAATTCAGCCAACTTTTATCACTGACCATCCCTTAAGTATTTCCCCATTGGCCAAAAGAAAAGTCGGTCCGTCTGTTGGAGAGGCAGATCTGGCGGATCGTTTTCAACTGATTGCCGGCGGTTTGGAGTTGGCAAACGGTTTTTCCGAACTTAATGACCCCAGAGAGCAGGAAGAAAGATTTGAGAAACAACAAGAGTTGAGGAAAGCGGGGGACAAAGAGGCGTCTGAATTTGACGAATCTTTTATTGAAGCGATGGAGTATGGAATGCCTCCCGCGGTGGGAGTTGGTATCGGAATTGATAGATTGGTTATGTTTCTTTTGGATGTCCCCAATATCAGAGAGGTTGTTTTGTTTCCAACCCTGAGAAACAAATAACGAATTAACTCAATAACAAGAAGTCCGACTTCCAAAGGAAGCCGGGCTTCTTGTTATTAATTAAACTTATCCACATATAGCGATTGTTGAATTATGGGGAGTAGTGGTGTAAAATGTGATGGTAGTGGAGAATTGTGGATAAACCTGTGGATAACGGGGATAAGTAATGAAAAAACAATGCTAATAGGCGAATATACGCATAATATAGACGAAAAAAGGCGGGTAGCCGTTCCTTCCAAGTTTAGGAAAGAAATTGGCAAAAAAGCGGTTATTACTCGTGGTTTGGATAGATGTTTGTTTGTTTACCCTCTGAAAGAGTGGGAACAAGTTGCTGAAAAACTTAGTTCTTTGCCGATGGGCCAAGCTGATAAAAGAAATTTTGCCAGATTGTTTTTGGCGGGAGCTGCCGATGTTTCTTTGGATTCTCTGGGTAGAATTTTGGTGCCTGATTATTTGAAAGAATTTGCCGGATTAAAAAACAAGGTAATCATAACGGGAATGTATAAAAAGTTGGAAATTTGGAACGAAGAGGAATGGAAGAAATACAAGAATCAAATTGAGAAAGAAACGGATGTGTTGGCGGAAAAATTGGGAGATGTAGGGATATATTAAAAATGATACACACCCCGGTTCTTTTGAAAGAAGTAATTGAATATTTAAGTTTGCAAGTCGGGGATGTGGTTTTGGATGCGACCCTGGGCTTAGGGGGACATTCATTTGAAATATGCAAGGAAATTGGAAAAGACGGAACACTTGTCGGCATAGAGCAGGACTCAGAATTATTAGAAGCCACCAAGTTGAAAATTAAAGATACGGGATGCAAAACAATTTTTATAAATGGAAATTTTAGGAATTTGGATAAATTGCTAGAACCTTTAGAAATAAAATATTTAGACGCGGCAGTTTTTGATTTGGGAATGAACACAGCGCAACTCATGTGTTCAGGGAGGGGATTTTCTTTTCAAAAGAACGAACCGTTAATTATGAATTTTAAGAGAGAAGTTGGTTCGGATGATTTGACGGCATTGGAGATTTTGAACACATGGAGCAAAGAAGATATTTTTGAAATTCTGAAAGATTATGGGGAAGAGAGGTTTGCTCGAAGTATAAGCGCGAACATTGTAAAACAAAGAAAGGTTAGAAAGTTTAAAACCACCTTTGATTTGGTTGATGTAGCGGAAAGGAGCGTGCCGGTTTTTTATACAAAACGAAGAATTCATTTTGCGACAAAAACATTTCAGGCGTTGAGGATAGCCGTGAACGATGAATTGAATGCTTTGGAGGAAGGATTAAATAAGTGTTGGGATTTGTTAAAGAGTGACGGCAGGGTAGTTGTTATTTCGTTTCATTCACTGGAGGATCGAATTGTTAAGAATTTTTTTAGAGAGAAGAAAAAAGAAGAAGCGGGGATTGTTTTAACAAAGAAACCAATAAGACCATCCAGAGAGGAAATATTGTTAAATCCCAAAAGCAGGAGTGCGAAATTAAGAGCATGCGAAAAAATTTAAAAACATGGGTATTTTTTTAAAAATTGAATTATGGGAAAAGTATCAAAAAAGTCTATTTATGGCTCTGTTTTTGATTGCCCTTGTTTTTGGTTTTTCATATGTCTATTTTATGAACTTGGCTGTGCTAAAAACAGCCGAGAGAAATGATAATTTGGATAAATTATCCGAAGCAAAAATGCAATTTCAGGGGTTAGAGACGGAATATATAAACAAGTTGGAAAAATTAAATGTATCCTATGCTAAATCGTTGGGTTTTGTAGAGGCTGAACCGGACGATTACATTTACAAACAAAAAACAGTGGCGCAAACTAACGGATATGTTCGCAGCATTAGGTAGTTTCAAATTTAGGGCGTGTTTTGTATGCGCTGTTTTTTTTATTTTTGGCGGTATTCTTATTGGGCGCTTGTTTTTTATTCAGGTGTTGAGTTACGATTCCTATTCCAATGAAGCGAATGGGCAATATGTTTCTTTTAAATCAAAGGATGATATTGCCACGCGCGGAAGTGTTTATTTTAAAGAGAAGGATGGAAATTTTATTTCTGCGGCAACGCTGAAAGAGGGTTTTTTTGTTGAGGTGAATTCATCGCTTGTTGATAACCCGAAAGATATTTGTCAGAAAATAGCCGCCATAGTTGAGCTGGACGAGGAAGGTTGCGTTGAAAGGGTGCAGGGGGGCGGGTACGAGAGAGTGGCGCATCGTCTGAATTCTCAACAAGCGCAAGAAATAAAAAAAATCAACAGTAACAGCGTTGATTCATTTTCGGAACAGTGGCGTTTTTATCCTGGAGATTTTTTGGCTTCTCAAATTTTGGGGTTTGTCGGATATAAGGGGGATGAATTAGTTGGTCGTTATGGGCTGGAACAGTATTACGAGGATGTTTTGAAAGGAAAAAGAAAAAATTTAAAAGAGGGCGGATCGTTTGCGGCTCTTTTTTGGGATTTGGGGAAGGACCTTCTTGGTAGCGGAGGCGACAAGGGGTACGATATTGTGTTAACAATTGAACCGAGAGTTCAGAGTGTCTTGGAGGGTTTGTTGGGTGGGATAATTGAAAAATGGGGGGCGGAACAGGTTGGGGGTATTATTATGGATCCAAAAACGGGAGCGATAATTGCGATGGCAAGCAATCCTAATTTTAATCCTAACAATTATGGCGAGGTTGAAGATATTTCTTATTTTAAAAACCCGTTGATATCAAGTGTTTTTGAGCTGGGTTCTGTTTTTAAGGCATTGACAATGGCGGCGGCGATTGATTCCGGAAAAATTACAACGGAGACGACTTATTTTGACAATGGTTATGCTTTTTTTAACGGTTATAAAATTGAAAACTACGACGGAAAAGGCAGGGGAACTACGGATATGCAGATAGTGCTTAACGAATCTTTGAATACAGGAGCGATATTTGCCATGCAGCAAATCGGTAAAGAGGGGTTTTATGAATATGTAAAAAAATATGGTTTGGGAGAAAAAACAGGTGTGGATTTGCCGAACGAGGCAGTCGGCAATTTATCAAATCTTTCTACTATGCGCGATCTTGAATATGCGACGGCGTCTTTTGGGCAGGGGATAGCGGTAAGTCCTTTGGAGTTTACGGTGGCTGTTTCTGCTCTTGCCAATGGCGGGGTTATTGTAAATCCGTATATAGTTGATAAGATTATTGTTGAAGGAGGGAAAGACAATATTACGACGCCTTCTATCAAAAGAAGGGCAATTGATGAAAATTCCAGTAAAATAATAACAAGAATGCTGGTTAATGTTGTTGATGACGCGCTTTTGGGGGGAACTGTGAAATTGGAGCGATACAGTTTGGCTGCCAAAACAGGAACCGCCCAGCTTCCAAAGGAAGATGGCGGTGGTTACTACGACGATCAGTATTTGCATTCATTTTTTGGGTATGCTCCCGCTTTTGACGCAAAATTTATTGTTTTTCTTTTTGCGAAAAAACCGCAAGGCGTAAAGTACGCTTCGCAGACATTAACAGAACCGTTTATGGATGTGATAAAATTTTTATTAAGTTATTATGAAATACCGCCAGATAGGTAAACAAATTATAGTATATATTATAACCTTGGAGGCAAGGCTTGTTTTAAGAAAATACAAGCCGAAAATAATTGCTGTGACAGGAAGCGCAGGGAAAACATCAACAAAGGATGCAATAGCGGTTGTTTTGGGAAGTGGCTTCAATGTCAGAAAAAGCGAGAAAAGTTATAATAGCGAACTGGGAGTGCCTTTGACTGTTTTGGGTTGTTCGAGCGGATGGCTTAATCCTATTGTTTGGTTTAAAAATATTTTAGTTGGAGCTAAATTAATCTTATTCAGGACTAAATATCCGGAGTGGTTGATTTTAGAAATGGGTGTTGAGAGACCTGAGGACATGTCCAAGTTGGTTTCTTGGGCAAAACCCCACATTTCAGTTGTGACCACTTTGTCGGAAGTCCAGTCTCATGTTGAGTTTTTTTCAAGTCCGGAATTATTGATCAAAGAAAAGGCAAAAATTTTAAAAAATCTGGAAATAATGGATTTTGCTGTTTTAAACAAAGACAACAGTTTGGTTTACGACCTGAAAGACAAAACAAAAGCGAAAATTATTACTTATGGCTTTGAAGAAGGCGCTGATTTAGTTGCGTCAAATTACCGTATTGTTTTCAGGTTGAACGGAAAAGGCGAATCTGTCCCGGAGGGGGTAACTTTCAAGGTAGATTGCGAGGGGAGTAGTGTTCCCATTAGACTTTTTAATATTTTTGGTAGGCAGTACGCTTATTCTGCGCTGGCGGCGATTGCTGTCGGCAAAATTGTTGGTTTCAATCTTGTGGATATGTCAGAGGCGCTTTATCTTTATGAATCTCCTCCAGGGCGTTTTAAAATACTTGAAGGAGTAAAAAACAGTTTTATTATAGATGACACGTATAATTCTTCACCCTCGGCTCTTCGTATGGCGCTAGAAACACTGGGAGACATAGAAAAGAGGAGAAAAGTAGTCGTTCTTGGTGACATGATGGAATTAGGTAAATACACCATTGAAGCGCACAAGGCTATGGCAGAATATGTTATCAATGCAGGAGTGTCCATTGTTTTTACTGTTGGTCCACGTTCTAAATTTATTACGGAGTCGTTGAGGGAGAGGGGGTTTGAAGAAAACAATATTTTTGAGTTTTCAACTTCGGATGAGGCGAAAAAGAAGGTGGAAGACATTATTCGGGAAGGAGACGTTGTTTTGGTGAAAGGGTCTCAATTTATGAGAATGGAAAAAATTGTGGAGGAAATTATGGCGGAACCGGAGAAAAAAGAAAAATTGCTTGTCAGGCAAGAGAAGGAATGGCTAGAGAAATGAATCCTTCGACTTCGCTCAGGACAAGTAACCAATAACTAATTTGATATATAGAAGCCCGACTTCCTTTGGAAGTCGGGCTTCTAAGCATTGATATTATGTAAGTAATATAACTTGTGCGGTCGGCTACGGTTATATCGTGTGAATTTTTACGCATGGCGGGTGAATAATGAACTGTGTTACAATATGAGATATGACTGAAATTCAGCAAAAGCAAAAACTTTGGCATAGTTTGTCTTCAACAAAAATTTTAAAGGAATTATCCTCATCTCCAAATGGCCTGTCGCAGGAAGAGGCAGACTTGAGGTTGGCAAAATATGGCAAAAACACCTTTGCTCGTCTGGAAAAATATCGTTTTGTCAAACTTTTAATAAGGCAGTTAAGGAGCCCCTTGGTGTTTATTTTAATAATTGCCGGATTTGTTACTTTTGTTTTGGGTTCATATACGGATTCTCTTGTAATTTTGATAGCGGTTACTATTAACACAGCCATCGGTGTTTTTCAAGAAGGAAAAGCGTCGCAAGCCTTTGCCAAACTTAGGGATTCTCAAAAAAAATATGCGACTGTTGTGCGTGGTGGTGGCAAGCATGTGATACGGACAGAGAATATTGTGCCGGGCGATATTTTGGTATTATCTACCGGCGACCAAGTTGGGGCGGATGCCAGGTTAATAGAAAGTGGCAGTTTGGAAATTGATGAATCAATTTTGACGGGGGAATGGATGGCTGTCCAAAAAGAAGTGGGAAAATTAAAAGAGTCCGCCTTTTTGCCTGAAATGAAAAATATGACATGGATGAATACCCTCGTGACAGAGGGATGGGGCAGGGCTGTTGTTGTCGGAACGGGCTTTAGTACGGAAGTAGGGAAGATTGCCAAAATGACAAGCATAGAAAATGCGCCACCGACCCCCTTTCAGAAAAACATCAGGAGTTTGTCAAAATTATTAAGTGTGATTGTTTTGGGCGCGCTAGTTTTTATTTTTGTTGCGGGATTTTTGCGTGGCGAATCCGTATCGCAGATGCTTTTTACGTCGGTTGCCATTGCCGTGGCGGCGATTCCTGAAGGGCTACCCGTAGCGGTTAGTGTCGTCTTGGCTATTGGAATGAGCAGGATATTATCTAAGGGTGGCTTGGTAAAAAAATTGAATGCGGCGGAAACGCTTGGTTCGGTAGATATTATTTTGACAGACAAAACAGGTACATTAACGCAGGCCATTATGAGAGTTTCGGATGTTATCACTTTGGCGTCGCTTCGTTCTGAAAAAAAGGGAAGTACCTCAAGAGACTTTTTGAAGAAAAAAGACGACAGGACGCAGGTTCTTAAAATGGCTATTTTATCAACGGAAGCATATATAGAAAATCCTGAAGAAAATCTGTCCGATTGGATTATTCGTGGTCGTCCTCTTGAACAGGCTATAGTTTTGGCAGGTGTTGAATCTGGTTTATACCAGCATAAATTATTCAAAGAACAACCGAGAATAGATTTTCTGTCTTTCGATTCCGAAAGGCGATTTTCGGCATCTCTTCATACTGTCGGCAAAAGCAAAACTCGTATTTTTGTAAGCGGGGTTCCCGAGTATCTTCTGGATTTATCAAAAGAATTTTATAAAAATGGTGGGCGGGAAAAAATGACACAAAATGACAGAGATTTGCTAAAAGGCGTTTTGGAAGAACAAACTTCCAATGGATCCAGGGTGATTGCCGTTGCTTACAAAGACGGTAAATGGGATGGTTTTTTTGGCAATAAGGAAAAAATGTTTAGTGAGGGGTTTGTATTTGGTGGCTTTGTTATTTTTCATGACCCACTAAGAACCGACGCGTTTGCGTCAATTAAAAAAGCCAAAAGGGCGGGTGTCAGGATAGTTATGCTGACGGGCGACCATAAAGAGACAGCAAGAAAAATTGGCGAAGAGGTAGGTATTTGCAGGAAGGGTGAGGAGATAGTTACCGGTGAAGAAGTAGAGGGTTTAGAAAATGATAAATTGAAGAATGTTATTACAAGAACTTCTATTTTTGCCCGGGTTCTGCCTCATCAGAAACTGAAAATTGTTGAAGCGTGGCAGTCGTATGGCAAGACAGTAGCGATGACGGGGGATGGGGTTAATGACGCGCCGGCCCTAAGAAGAGCGGAGGTGGGTATCGCTCTGAATTCCGGAACTGAAGTTGCAAAGGAGTCCTCCGAAATAATTCTTTTGAATAATAGTTTTTCGGTAATAATATCCGCCATTGAAGAGGGCAGGAGACTTTTAATAAATCTTAGGAAAATACTCATTTATCTTCTTTCCACAGGTTTTAGCGAAATAATCTTAATTGGCGCTTCTTTGATTATGGGGCTTCCTCTTCCTGTTTTACCGGCGCAAATTCTGTGGGCCAATTTAGTTGAAGAAGGATTTATGAATTTTGCTTTTGCCTTTGAACCGAAGGAGAAGAATATTATGAGTTTTGGACCATCTTCGTTTTTTTCAAAACGTCTTTTAACGGCAGAAAGCAAGCACTTGATGTTTTTGCTTGTTTTTTTCACAAGTATGCTTTTGTTGTCTTTGTTTTTGATTTTGTATTTTATTTTTGATTATTCCATTGAATATACGCGTACAATTGTTTTCGGGACGCTTTCTTTGGACTCTATCTTTTTTGCTTTTTCTTTGAAAAATTTAAGAAAACCTGTTTGGAAAATTAATATTTTTTCAAATCGTTATTTGATAATCGCGATGTTAATTAGTTTGGGGTTTTTGGTTGCAGCATTGTTTGTTCCCCCCTTAATGTCCATCCTTTCTTTGGAGCCAATAGGGTTGTTCGGTATTTTGTGCATATTATTTGTTGGCGCTCTAAATCTTTTGGCTATTGAGACAGGCAAACACTTTTTAATTCACAAGAGATTACCAATTAAAAAAGATTTGGTTTAATATAAAAGAATGTCGTTTTACATTATAATTTTTATCGCCGCATTGTTTGTACTGGCGCGTTCAAGCGGTTTTTTGGTGCGTTCTTTAACAGGTCTGGCAAGATTTTTTAAGATTTCAGAATATGCCGTGACCTTTATTTTTATGAGCATGGCCACATCTATCCCAGAACTTTTTGTGGGTTTGTCTTCCGCCATGAACGATATTCCTGAGTTTTCGTTGGGAAATATTTTTGGCGCCAATCTTATAAATATAACCTTGGTTATAGGTCTTGTTGTCTTTTTGAGGAAAGGTCTTCAGGTGGAAAGTAAAATTTCCAAAAGAAACTTTTGGATTATTTCCGGCTTGGCGTTTTTGCCGCTTTTTTTAGCAAGCGATGGGACGGTTTCTCGTGGCGACGGAGCGGTGCTTCTTTTGGCTTTTCTTTTTTATATTTTGCGTCTTAGAAAAGAGAAAGAATACTTTACAAAAACAGTAAACCACATGCCTGCGAAAAAATTGCTTGGTGTTTTTAGGCATTTTATCCGATTTTTTGCGGGTATTGGCTTGCTTGTCTTAAGTTCATATACAATTGTGTGGGCGGGCCAAAATTTAGTGAACATGACATCCTTGAGCGCTTTGTCTTTTGGCATCATTTTTGTGGCGATAGGCACGACATTGCCCGAATTGGCTTTTGGTATTCGGGCAAGAATGATGAATCACGGTTCTATGGCAATAGGCAATTCTTTGGGTAGCGTGGCTTTTAATTCAACCTTGATTATCGGGATTGTGAGCTTGATAAATCCCATACAAATCTCTATTTCTTTTAGTTTTATTATTGTTGCCTTGTTTTTATTTTTAGCGTTACTTTTGTTCAATGTTTTCGCGTTTAGCAAATCATTTATTTCAAGAAAGGAGGGTATCGTTTTGCTTTTGGTTTATGCTTTGTTTTTAGCATTTCAGTTTTTGGTTTAATGGGCGCGGTTTGAATTTTATCTCATTTTGTGTGACACTGGAATTATGGATCAAACAATTTTGATAGCTTTATTTATTGTAATAGGCGTTTTAATTGGTGGTTTTATTGCCTGGTTGCTTTTTGGCAGGAAGGAGAAAACCAACGAGAAGGGGAATGATTTTATAATGATGCAACAGCAACTTAATCATCTTACGGAAATTTTTGACAATAAACTTTCCGGTTTTCAAAAACAATTTGGTGAATCAAATAAAGATATGCAGAGCGCGGTTCGCGAACAATTTGGCGAGTCGCAAAAATTAATTCAAAGTATAAACAAACAAATGACAGAGCAATTACTTGGCGTAACAAAAGGAGTAACCGAAGTTACCGAATCAACGAAGCAAATATTTAATATTGCCGACCAGCTTTCCGGCCTTGAAAAAGTTTTAAAACACCAAAAACAACGCGGGAATTTGGGGGAAGCCAGTTTGGAATTATCTCTTTCAAATATTTTACCGGCAGATGCATATAAAATGCAGTATCTGTTTCCTGGCGGAGACCAGGTTGATGCTGTTATAAAAACAAAGGAAGGTCTGATACCGATTGACGCGAAATTTTCGCTTGATAATTATAATCGTATAGTTAACGAAACTGATGAAGACAAAAAATCTATCCTTGAAAAAACTTTTATAGACGATCTAAAAAAACGTATTAACGAAACAGCAAAATATATAAGACCACAAGACGGAACTCTTCCGTTCGCGTTTATGTTTATACCAGCGGAAGGTATTTATTATGATCTTCTGGTTAACGAAGTTGGCGCTGTTAGGGCTAACACGCGCAGTATCATAGATTATGCATACACCGACAAACATGTGATTATTGTCTCTCCCACGACTTTTTCGGCCTATCTACAGTCGGTTTTGTATGGGTTCAGGGCTTTTAAAATAGAGGAGTCTGCAAAAGATATTCGTAAAAATGTAGGTCTTTTAATGCGACATATGTTGGCATATGAAGAGTTTTTCAAAAAAGTTGGTAATTCACTTGGTACTACGGTCAATCATTTTACTAGGGCATCTAGGGAATTTAAAAAAATAGACAAGGATATTTTGCGTGTTACCGGAGAGGGAATGGACATGGAGGTAATGATGATTGACAAGCCGGAGACAGAAGATTAGTTTTATTTGTATATTATATGGTCCTATCGTCTAGGGGTTTAGGACGTCGCCCTCTCACGGCGGAGACCGGGGTTCGAATCCCCGTAGGACCACAAGTAATGTTAGTTTTTTGTTTTTAATTTTCGTTTTACTTTTGACATCTATTGACTTTCATTGCTTAATTTGTTATATCTCAACCAGATAACTATTCTTTGGAGTTAAAGCAATTTTGATAAAAGGAGGAGACGAATGTTCAGATTGCTGGAATTTATACTTCCGAGTATAATAGGGATAATGGTACATAAAAGAGAAACATTGACGCCGAAAGAACGACGAGCACAAGATGCTTTTTTGGACAAACTACAGATTAAAAAACGCAAAACCAAAAAAGCCCTTGTTGTAGCCACTGTCGGACTCGTTGGCTCTGGTAAAAGTTCTGTTGCTAGAGAACTCGCTAAATTGATTGGCGCAACTGTCATTGAAGGTGATGCAATCCGCGTAGAACTTCGCAAACAAAAAGAACGATATGAAGGTGCACGCAAGATTGCTGAAAACGCCACTTTAGAAGTTATAAAACAAGGAGGCAATGTTATTTTCGATTCCGATCACATTGACCAGAAAAAACGAGCCAGCATTCGTGAAAAAATAAAAGGATCTGGTGCACGTTTAATTTTTGTACGGACACACTGCGATCTGGACGTTGTCGTTGGACGCATTCTTACTGCCAGCTATCGTAACTATCAAGAAGATTTTTTCGGTGGTGCTTCGTCAAAATGGCAGGGAAGCGCACAAAGCAAGGGAGTTGCTGTAAAAATTCGTGAAATGTGGAGACGCACTCCTCATCATTATCGCTGGGAGAATAAAGTTGGGGGGAAATGGATACTGAAAAAACTTCCATTTGCCATATTTGCAGAAATCGACACAACGGGTTCACAAGACTGGAAGAAAAAGGTTGAAAGATTATTTAAGAAACTTAACACGTTTTAAATGACGCAAGCAAAGAGCGACCAAACAGTCGCTCTTTTTGTTCTTTTTTGCGAACGCAGTGTGAATATAAATTCCGCAAATACCCGCTATCGCGGATATTTGCGGAATTTTGTTTATTGAGTACAATACTAATCATATGCCGAGAGGACATGGAAATATTCAGCGAAAAATTTTATTACTCTTATTGGGCGGGTTAGCCCTTGGTCTTTCCCACTCGCCTAAAACTTCTTTTCAAATTTTAAAGGATATTGCCAAGGAGTGGCAAGGTATCAACAGACATACTCTTAAAAGAGGGATAAGGCGTTTATATGAATCTAAATTAATTAAAGAAAAGCGTAACAAAGACGGTTCTATTACTCTTATCTTGACGAGTCAGGGCAAGAAAAAAGCGTTGACGTATGATTTAGACAAGATAAAAATAAAAAAACCACAAAAATGGGATAAAAAATGGCGAGTGGTTCTTTTTGATATTCCGGAAGATAGAAAAAAAACAAGAGATGGTTTGCGGTATCGCCTTAAACAGTTAGATTTTTGTGAATTTCAAAAAAGTGTTTTTGTTCATCCATATGATTGTGAAGATGAAATAGATTATATTATAGAGCTTTATGATATTAGAAAGTTTGTTAGATTCATTATTGCAGAGTCTTTGGACAATGAGTTGCATTTAAAAAAACACTTTGGATTAGTATAAGTTAATTTTTGGCTCAGCATTCAAATCCAGCATATAAATGCTATCGCTAGTATGTGCTGAATTTGAAATCTGGAGAAATTAATAATGATAGCTTTTTGCTATCATATGGACCAGTGTAAAGCATTGCTTTTATTTTGAAATTGTATAAAATATATCAATAATATGGTTGAGGATAAAAAAATTAAAAAAGAAACACCTGTTAATTTTGCCGTGATAGAAACTGGGGGAAAACAGCATTTGGTCCAACCGGGAGACAAGATAAGGGTGGAAAAATTAGAAAAACCGCAAAAGGGAGATGTTTTGGTTTTTGAAAGCGTGCTTTTGGTTTCTAAAAAAGGAAAACTGGAGATAGGCAATCCTTATGTGAAAGGCGCCAAAATCAAAGGAAAGTGGTTGGCCGAAATAAGAGACAAAAAGATTAAAAACGTTAGGTATAAGTCAAAAACAAGACAATATCGCAGGCAAGGGCACAGACAGATTCACACACAAGTTCTTATTGGCGATTTTTAATCTCGGCGCCTGAGGGCGTTTTTAAGAGTATCTCTGTCTGCATATTCCAACTCAGTTCCCGTAGATAAGCCTCTTCCAAGTAGGCTTATTTTAGATGGATACTTTTGAACAATTGGTTCCAATATGCTTTTTATATATTGTTCGGTGTTCTCACCTTCTTTAGTGGCGCTAAAAGCCAGTATAATCTCTTTTAGATTTTTAGACATAGTCATTTGCTTTACTTTTTCAAATAATTCTTTCATTCTAACTTCTTCCGGAAGTTTTGCGCCGATTGGCGGAACCAATCCTCCTAACACATAGTAAAGACCATTGTAAGAATTGGCGCTTTCTATATTGTTTAAATCTATGTCTTTTTCTACAACCAATAAAACACCCTTATCTCTCTGTGGGTTGCGACATATTTTGCAGTTTTTATTTTGTTTGTTGTTTTTAAAAAAACACTGACAAGTTTCGCATTTTATTAATTCTTTTTTTATGTCTAACATTAACTTTGTAAAATCCGAGATAAACTTGTCATTTTTTTTAAGTAGCGCATAAACAAAACGGCGCGCCTGGCGGGGGCCAATACCGGGTAAGTTTTCAAAGCATTGGGCAAGTTGTGATATCGTGGAGTCCATAGAGTTATTTTTAAAATTCAACATTTCCATCATCTGTGTCTGCCATTATCAATTCCTCTGAGAATTTTTCGGGCTGGGTTGGCTCCTTGGAAAAACTGGCCGCTAAGTCTTTTTCTATATCCGTAAAGCTCGTCTTTTCTTGATTGAAGTACAAGTTGGTTTTTCCTGTGGGTCCGTTTCTGTGTTTTTCTATTCGTATTTCGGCTATGTTTTGTTTTGAACTATCGTGTTTGTATTTATCTTCTCTATATATAAAAATACAAACATCAGCGTCCTGCTCTATTGAGCCGGAGTCGCGCAAATCTGATAGGCGTGGAATGGGTGGGTGTCTTTGCTCAACGGCCCTAGATAATTGGGAGAGAGCTAGCACTGGTATGTTTAGTTCGCGCGCCAAAGATTTTAAGAATCTTGAAATTTCCGTCATTTGCTGAACCATGCTGTCACTGTCGCGACGAGGTCTCATAAGCTGCAGATAGTCAACGATTAAAAGTTCTATGTTGTGCTCGGATTTGAGGCGTCTCGCTTTTGATCTCATTTGCATAATATTAGACGAGGGGTCGTCATCAATAAAAATGGGAGCTTTGGAAAGTCTTGCCAGGGCGTCGCTTATTTTTTTGAAGTCTTCTTTACTGGCTGACATCTGTCTGTTACGAAGGCGCCACATATCAACATAAGCTTCTGCTGCGAGGAGGCGGTCAACAATTTGGTGCGCGGACATTTCCAAACTGAATATTCCGACAGGTATGTTGTGTTGACAAGCGGCGTTTCTGGCTATATCCAGGGCAAGGGACGTTTTTCCCATAGAGGGTCTGGCGGCCAAAATAATTAAATCAGACTTTTGCAATCCAGCCAGCTTGTTGTCCAGTCCGTCAAAACCGGTTGGTACCCCGCGCATTTCTCCACTTGATTGTTTGTCAATTCGTTCCCAGGTGTCTCCCAAAAGATTTTTTAATTGTGAAAACTTTTGAAGGGAATTTCGGGCGATATTGAAAATTTTTTGTTGAGCCTGATCTAGAAGAGAATCAATATCTTCCTCTTCTTTGTATCCAAGTTCGGAAATATGTTCGGATGCGCCTATTAGATCTCTTAAGATTTTCTTTTTGCGGACAATCTCTGCGTAATAGGTGGCGTTGGCGGCCGATGGAACGCTGTTTATCAGTTCTGCTAGATATGTTTTTCCGCCAGCTTGTTTGATTAAATTTCTTTCTTTGAGAAATGTTGAGACTGACAAAACATCTATGGGTGAATTTTCTTCCGCTAAAGATTTTATTGCGCTATAAATAATCTGATTCTTGTTATCATAAAAATCTTCCGGTTCTAAAATATCCAAGACTTGGCTTGCCATATCGGGGCGAATCATCAGCGCGCCCAATGAGGACAGTTCGGCTTCTTTATTGTTTGGAGGAATTCTCATCCTTTCTATCTTATCAGACAGAACACCCCTGGTTCAAGCTGGATTTTTGTGGTTAAAGGGGAAAACATGTGGAGAGTTGTTGCCCCGTGAATCTTCTATTTTGTATCCTAGTTTTTCAATTTCTATGCGAATTTTATCAGATTTTTCCCAGTTTTTTTCTTGACGCGCTCTTTCTCTCTCTTTTGTCAAAATAAGAATTCTTCTGGGAATTTCAACCTTTTTATTTAATCTGAGTCCCATGACTTTATCGAAATCAAAAACTGTTGCCAATTTATCTTCGTTGGGCATGTCCGATTTCAACACTTTTTGTAGAACCGCCAAGGCTTGTGGTGTGTTGAGGTCTTCGTTTATTTTGTCCGAGAATTCTTTTTTGTATTTATCATTTATTTTTCCGCTGTCATTTCCGAGCAAATAAATTTGTTGTCTTAGGTTGCCGAGCCCATTTTGAGAGGATTCCATTCCTTGCCACGTGAAATTAATTTTGCTTCTGTAGTGGACGTTTAGCGCGAGGTAACGAAAAGCTAGCGGTTCAAAATTTTTTTGTTCAATATCGTCGAGGGTGTAAAAATTTCCCAATGATTTTGACATTTTTTGGTTGTTGACCAAAAGATGCTCCCCCTCAATCCAATAACTTGCGAACTGTTTTCCCGTTGCCGACTCTGATTGCGCGATTTCGTTTTGGTGATGGGGAAATATTAAGTCTACCGCGCCGGCATGGATGTCAATCGTTTCTCCTAAATATTTTGCGCTCATGGCAGAACATTCTATATGCCAGCCGGGCCGTCCTTTTCCAAAAGGAGCATCCCATGAGGGTCCACTGTCTGTTGTTGATTTCCATAACACAAAGTCGCTGATATTTTTTTTGTCATATTCGTCATTTTTTATTCGCGTGCCATGTTTTAATTCATCTTTTTTAATAAGAGCGAAAGAGCCGTAATTTTCAAATTTTGAAATATCAAAATAAACTGAACCGTCTTCGCTTTTGTAGGCGATGTCTTTGTCCAAGAGCGTTTCTATGAGCTTAATCATTTCTTGGATATGTTCCGTGGCCTTTGGGTAATGGTTGGCCTTTTCTATGTTAAGTTTTTCAATGTCCTTGTGAAATAATTCGGTGTATGGTTTTGTGACTTGTTCAAGGGTTTTGTTTTCGCCTTGCATCCTTTTTATTATTTTGTCGTCTATATCCGTGATATTCATTACATGCCTTACCTTTTGACCGTCGTATTCCAATGTTCTTTTGAGAACATCTTCAAAAATATAAGTCCGCAGATTGCCTATATGAACCTTGTCATACACGGTTGGACCGCAAGTGTATAGACCCACCTGTTTATTGTTGATGGGTTTAAAAATTTCTTTTTTACGAGTTAGGTAGTTATATAAAGTTACAGCCATTTTTTCTTTTTAAAATACAAAAACATCCCGGTGGTTGCGGTTAGCATGGCGCCTGCTATTATCCAAAAATCTCCTCTAATTCCGACGACGGGAGTGTTGACCGTATTCATTCCGAAGATACTTGAAAGAAGCATAAGAGGAAATGTTATGAAGGCCATAATGGTCAAAACTTTCATAACCTCATTCGTTTTTGTTGAAAGAAGAGATTCGTTTGTTTCCCTTAATGTTTCCAGGGTGTCCTTACTGTTTTTTATTGAATTTTTTATTTTCGTAAACTCCCCAATAATTGTATTCAGGTAGTGTTCAAAATCTTTTTCAAAAAAATCTTTTTGTTTTTTCTTGTTTTCTATATAAGTTTCTTCCAACGAAGAGAGGACGCTTTCATGCGGATAAAGCGTTGTCTGGAAATCCAAAACGTCTCTTTTCAGCATGGATATTTCTTTGACCATCTTTTTCTCTTCTCCTTCAAATATCATTTTTTCCACTTTGTTTATTTTGATGTTCATTGTGTCAAGCTGTCGGATTGTTATGTTGTATAATTCTTTTAAGATACTAATAGCCAAAAAACTTGCATTTTTCCCAAAGTATTGTTTTCTAAAACTTTCTTGAGTTTTGCACCCTTGGATGAATTTTTCAAGCGGTTGGGCGGGCAAGTAGTGCGCCGTTATGAGAAAGTCTTTTCCGATTACAAAGTCTATCTCGTGGCTTATTTCCGGCTGTTTAGGGACTGTTACAAAAGGAAAGTGTAAGATTAAATAAAGAATACCCGCGTAAACATCCACTTTGGGACGCATGGTTAAGCTTATAAGCTCTTCAGCAACCAGCGGGTGAATGGTATATTTTTTAGATATTTCCGCCACTTCTTCGGCGCTGGGCGAGAAAAGGCTTATCCACGTTAAGTTCTCATGTTTGATAATTGTCTTCATGTGCGAGAATTAGATTTTAATTGTTAATTGTTGTTATTTTTTTGTAATGATATATTATGAATATTATAACATTTATGAGTTTTATAAAAAAGTCTACATTTGTCGGTGGCCTAGTTGTCATAGTTATATCTGTCTTCATTGCAGGTGTTTTTTTGGGTTACAACGAAAGACCGGAAGCCAAAAAAGTAATTTCTATTTTTAATAAAGAAAACCCGGCTGTTTTGGCGGAATTGGACTTTGATTCATTTTGGAAAATATGGAATGTCATTGAGTCTAAATATGTTTCCAATAACGTTTTAGATAGAAAGGAAATGCTTTGGGGCGCTACTGCCGGTTTGGTAAAATCTTTAGGAGATCCTTACAGTGTATTTTTCTCTCCTGAAGAAGCGGATCTTTTTGAAAGTAGCGTGCGTGGAGATTTTGAAGGTGTGGGAATGGAGATTGGTATTAGGGATGATATTTTGACGGTAATTGCTCCTCTTAAAGATACTCCTGCTGAAAGGGCGGGATTAAAATCCGGTGATAAAATTTTAAAAATAGATGATGTTGTTACAAATGATATGGGTATTGATGAGGCGGTGAGATTAATTCGGGGAGAAAAAGGGACGGAAGTAGCTCTGTCCGTTTTAAGAAAAGGCGAGGAGGGCGCTTTGCAAGTTTCAGTTGTGAGAGATGTTATAAAAGTTCCCGCCTTGGAAACCGAAAGGAAAACAGCAAAAGCGAAAGACGATGGGGGAGTCAACGATGTTTTTGTAATACACTTGTATAATTTTTCCGCAAGTTCAATTGAGTCTTTCAGGAATGCCTTGGGGGAAATGGTTAATTCCGGAGAATCCAAACTCATTATTGACTTGAGAGGAAATACGGGCGGTTATCTTGAGGCGGCGGTTGATATTGCCAGTTGGTTTTTGCCCGCCGGCGAAATTGTGGCGAAAGAGCGTTTTAACAACGGGGAGGAGCATCTTTACAGAAGCAAAGGATACAATATATTCAACGATAATTTGAAGTTGGTTATTTTAGTTAATCAGGGGACAGCCTCCGCGTCTGAAATTTTAGCGGGCGCTTTGAGGGAACATGGAAAGGCGACACTTGTTGGAGAGCAAACATACGGAAAAGGTTCTGTGCAGGAATTAGTAGACATTAGAGACGGAAGCGCCCTTAAGCTAACGATAGCAAGATGGCTTACCCCAAACGGTGAATCTATTTCCGAAAAAGGGCTAGAACCGGATGTTGTGGTAGAGTTCACAAAAGAAGACCTTGAGGCCGAAAGAGACCCGCAAATGGATAGGGCGCTTGAGATTTTATCGAAGATGTAGTATGCTTTTTTAAATATGAAAGTTATATTATTGCAAAATGTTACTGGTTTGGGGCAAAAGGACGACGTTAAAGAGGTCAAGGTTGGTTATTGGCGTAATTCTTTGTTGCCACAGGGTTTGGCAATTGAAGCAACGGAAAGCCTTTTAAAACAAGCGGAAATTAGAAAAGAAAAAGAGAAAGAGGCAAAAGAATACGAGAAAAAACAATTTACTAAATTGTTGGAAGGGCTGAAGGACCAGACCCTTGTAATTGAAAGAAAAGCAGATGACACGGGGAGTTTGTTTGATGGCATTGATACAAAAGAATTAGCTGAGATTATAAAAGAGAAAATGAGGTTTGAAATTCCTGCAGAAATCATAAAACTTGAAAAGCCAATTAAAAAAACCGGCATTCATGAAGTTCCGGTTGGCGATACTGTTTTGAAAGTTGAAGTTAAGGCAGAACACTAACAACAGAAACCCGTTTTGTTTTTCCGGTAAAATTTAATTTTCTTTTTTTAGAAAATTTTACTTTTCCCCCCACCAAAGAGAAAAGAGTGTGGTCTTTTCCTTCCTCGACATTTTCTCCCGACAGTATCTTACTTCCTCTTTGGCGAACAAGAATAGAACCTGATTTTGCTGTTTGACCGTCCGAAAGCTTTATACCCAAATATTTTGGTTGCGAATCCCGGGTATTTTTAGTTGAACCACCTGACTTTGTATGTGCCATAATATTATGAATATAAGCGAAAAAATAAAAAAAATCAAGACCATAGACAATGATGTATTTATTATTGTCATTATTTTGTTTGTTGGGCTTATTTCTTTCGGTTTAGGGCGTCTTTCTGCTCTTTCTGAAAACAAAACTCCAGTGACAGTTCGCCAGGGCTCACTGCAGGCAGTGGAAAATCTAACTGGCGCTGTTGCCAATACCCAACTACCTGCCTCGCCGGCAGGCGGGTCGACCTCCAGTGTCGATAGTAATCTAGGTGGTGAAGATAAACTTTTTGTGGCGAGCAAAAACGGAACGAAATATCATTATCCGTGGTGTTCTGGGGCCCAAAGGATAAACGAAGAAAACAAAGTTTGGTTTGATACAAAAGAGGAAGCGGAAAAAGCGGGGTATACTCCCGCCTCAAATTGTAAGGGTTTGTAAAAAGTTAAAGCTCTCGCGTGATGCGAGAGCTTTTATCGGGTCTGGAAAAAATTATTAAAACATCATTTTCTGACATTCTCTCTTTACCTCCTTTATACCTTCGTCAAAAAGGTTAACGAGAGAAGGAAGGGACTGGTTGGGCACCGGTTTTTCTTCTTCCAAGGAAACCACGATTCCCTCTGGGGTTAACTCGGACTGACTAGTGAAAGCCATGTCGGGTGTTCCGTCCGGTTCTCCTAATTCATCTCCATTTCCGAAGATAGCCAGCACCGATCCGCCGTCCACGAATTTTATGGAATTTACAATGACCCTGTCTTTGTAAACAAGAATGGCTTTGTAGAACAAAGACACAACCATTTGGTTTCCTCCGTCGTGGACTCGGAAGAAAACATTACGATATCCGTTTTGTCCGGGGATGGGGAGGTTGGTAGCTTCCAGGACCCACATAGCGCTTCCGCCCGGACCCTGTTGGGGCGGGGTTCCCATTACCGCCTGTTTTAACAGGTTGATTACTTCCTTCTTATCTGCCGCATGGACAGGGCAAGACAATAAGAGGACAATTGTCATCAACACTATTCCTGCCATGGTTGTTATCATAGCAGAAACCAAGTTTTTTCTTATATTTTCCATTTTATCCTCCTTTCAAAGACCCGATTTTCACAATCTAGCACAGAATTAAATCAATGTCAAGGTTGTTGAAAAAGACATTTTGAGGCATCTTTATTTGTAGTTATAAGCACATTGAAAAATAAAAAGGAGATTGTAATGACGATTAAATCTTTGGATGATCTTGTTCTTTTTGTAAGAAAAAACAAAAAAGTTGTTTTAACAATTGATGAAAAAAAGGATATTTGTCGTTCTCGCAAAGTGCTTGTAGAAAAGATGAAGACAGAGAGAGTTTATGGCGCTAATACAGGAGTGGGGAAGTCTTGGGATGTTGATATTTTACCAAAAGACGATGAGGAATTTCAAAGAAGGTTAATTTTAAGTCACGCTACAAATACGGGCAAATTGTTGGAAAGAGACTCTGCAAGAGGAACATTACTTTTATTGATTAACACACTAAGGAAAGGTTTTTCGGGTGTAAGTTTAGAAACGATAGAAGCAATTATTGATTCGTATAATTCTGACATTGTGCCAATTATTCCAGAAAGGGGTTCGTTGGGGGCAAGTGGGGATTTGTCTCCTTTGTCGCACCAATTTTTATCTCTTTCTGAAGTTAAACTTAAACAAGGTGAAACCATATTTTTGATAAATGGCACGCATTGTTGTACTAGCGTTCTTGCTTTTGCTGTTTATGAGGCCCAAAAGATTGTTAAAATAGCTGATTTGGCTGTGGCAATGACAACTGAAGCTTTGCAGGCAAACACCGACACAGTTTATTACAACATGAGCTCTCTAAAAGAATACATGGGTTTGCATATTTCTGAGGAAAATGCGCAGATGTTATTTGATATGAATAGCCCGGATTATTCTCCACGCACTTCTTCATTACAAGATGCCTATTCATTGAAATGTTTCCCTCATGTTCATGGAGGAATTCGCGATTTTATAAATTTTTATGCTGACATAGTGAGCAGAGAAATAAGATCCATCTCATTAAATCCAGTTGTCTTTACCAATATAAATCAAATTCGTTGTGGGGGAAATTTCCATGCTCATTCTATTGCGTTGGCCGGTGATTGCTCAAGCGTCGCTCTAGTTGGTTTAGGAGGTATTTCTCAGGCGAGAATTGGAAGAATGCTTGACGAAGATTGTTCTAATGGATTGCCGCCTTTTTTGTCTTCCAAGCCAGGGATAAATCCGGGGCTTATGATTTCTGGTTATAGTTCAGGTGCTTCATTGTCTTGGAGTAAAATTTTAAGTCGCCCTGCCTCTGTTGACTCTGTTTCGGTTTCTGCCGGTCAAGAGGACTTTGTTAGCATGGCGGCGAACGCTACTCTAAAAGCAAGAGATAGCGTAGAGGAGGTGCGGAACATTTTGGCCGTTGAACTTCTTTGCGCTTCCCACGCTTTGAAGTTTCGCGAGGTAAAAATACCGGATTCTTTGGCAAAAATACGGGATTTGATTTTGGATAGAACTAAAAATATGTTAATTACCGAATCGGTTAGCGAGGCTATAAACAATATCGCCAAATTGATAAAAAGTGGTGAAATTTTGGAAGCATTGCCAGTATATTTGTTTTAAAAAAACGCCTCCCGGTCGAGTTTAGCTCGACTTCGGGGGGTTTTTGTTTTAGTCTAAGAATATGAAACGGATGGTTGAATGCGTTCCGAATATAAGTGAGGGACACGACAAAAAGAAAATAAAAGAAATTGTTTCGGTCGTGGAGAGAGAAGGGGTTAAACTTCTTGATGTCAATTCTGACGCGGAACACAACAGAAGCGTGATAACTTTTGCAGGAGAGCCGGAAGCTGTTTTAGGCGTGTCTTTTGATTTGATTAAAAAAGCGAGCGAGTTGATTGATATGTCTGTCCACAAGGGAGAGCATCCAAGAATGGGAGCCGTTGATGTCTGTCCTTTTATTCCTGTTGCCGGTGTTGATATGGATGATTGCGTGGACTTGGCCCACAGACTGGGCAAAATGTTGGGGGAGGCGGGGATTCCCGGATATTTCTATGGGTATGCGGCAAAAAAACAGGAGAGAAAAATTTTGTCGAGTATCCGCAAAGGAGAATATGAATCTTTGTCTGAAAAATTAAAAAAGCCTGAATGGAAACCCGATTTTGGACCAACCGAGTTTAATTCCAAGTTTGGAGCTGTTGCGGTTGGGGTGAGGGATTTTTTAATCGCCTATAATGTAAATCTGAAGAGCGATGATTTGAAATTGGCAAATGATATCGCTAGAATTATTCGCAATTCTGGAGACACTCGGGTTCTGGGCGCTTTTAAAACGGTTCAGGCTACGGGTGTTGATACTAGAGATAAAGGATACATTCAGGTCTCTATGAATTTAACAGACTATAAAGTTGATTCTATGGAAGTTGTTTTTGAAACAATAAAGAGAATTGCAAAATTGTGCGATATTGAAATTCACAGCACTGAGGTTGTTGGATTAACACCAAAAGATATTGAGAAGGCTTTGGAAATATGAAACAAATAAAAAAACAAACAATTGAATATTTTTTGAAAAATTTGTCTTCAAAAACTCCGGCTCCGGGCGGAGGAAGCGTGTCAGCTTTGATGGGCGCATGTTCAGCTTCTTTGGTTTCAATGGTTTGCAATTTAACTATCGGAAAGAAAAAATATATTGGCGCTGAAAAAGAAATGAAAAAGATTTTAAAGAAAGCAGATAAACTAAGAGATGGGTTTTTGATTTTGGCGGAAGAAGATAAAAAGGCTTTTTTGGGTGTTATAAAAAATAAATACTCTAAAGCAAGTTTAAAAAAAGCCATGGCAGTTCCTGCCAAAACAGCGCGCTTGGCTGGTGAAGTTTTAAAATTGGCCAAAGTTGTTTTAAAAAAGGGGAACAGAAATGCGATTACTGATGCCAAAATCGCGATTGATTTGGCCAAATTGGCAAAAAGGGGAGCAACTCTGAACGTGGAGGCAAATTGTTGACAGGTGTTTTTTGTTGGGATACTCTTATAAAAACAATGTTTTTTGACAAATAAAAAACAAAGGAGAGAAACATGACAAAAAGATGTGTTTGCGATATTGAGGAAGAAAAGAAAATTTATGGTAGACCGATGTATATGAATGAGAAACCCAAAAGACCATTTGGACTTCAGGGTGGAACAAAAATAAAGAGTTGTAAAAATTGGGACACGGAAGCATTTTTAAGAATGATGAAAAATAATTTGCATCCTGCTGTTGCATTGGACTGGGAGAAACTTATTGTTTACGGTGGAGCTGGAAGAGCCGCTAGAAATTGGCATGAATTTCACAGGATTGTTAAGACGCTTAAATCTCTTAATGTAGACGAGACGCTTGTTATTCAGTCTGGGAAACCTGTTTATATCGCTCCGACACACAGAGACGCTCCTAGAATAATTCTGGCGAATTCAAATATAGTTTCTCGTTGGGACACGCAAGAAAATTTTGATAAGTATGATTTGATGGGTTTAATAATGTATGGACAGATGACCGCCGGTTCGCAGATTTATATTGGCACCCAGGGAATTTTGCAGGGAACATATGAAACATATAAAGCTTGCGCCAGAAAAGAATTTGGAACAAGTTCGCTTGTGGGAAAATTTGTTTTGTCTTCCGGAATGGGAGGAATGTCTAGCGCGCAACCATTGGCCGTTACAATGAACGGCGGAGTGATTCTTGTTGTTGAGGCGCGTCAAGAAAGAATTGAAAAAAAATTGGCGCAGGGCTATTGTCAAACGATAGCATTTTCTTTAGATGTAGCTTTGTTGGCGGTAAATAGCGCTGTAAGAGACAAAAGAGCGCTTTCCGTCGGTCTTGTCGGAAATACGGCTGAAATTTATCCGGAATTAGTCAAAAGAAATATAGTTCCCGATATCGTAAGCGACCAAACGCCGGCCCATGATATTTGGAGTTATTTGCCCATTGGAAGCGTTTGGAAAATGGAAAATCTTTTGAAACAAGATAGAGAAGAATATAAAAAAAGAGCCTATAGTTCAATTGTCAAACACGTAGAAGCAATTCTTGAAATGAAAAAAAGAGGGGCTGTTGTTTTTGATTATGGAAATAATTTAAGGCGACAAGCGGAGATAGGCGGACTTAACATAAGAGACAAAGAGGGTAAATATTTATATCCCGGATTTACCCCCGTCTATATAAGAGATTTATTTTGCGAAGGAAAAGGACCGTTTAGATGGGTAGCGCTTTCCGGAAATCCCAAAGATATTTATTTGTTAGACAGAGTGTTGCTTGAAGCTTTTCCTAAAAATGACGAACTAAAAGAGTGGATTAGAAATGCGCAGGATTTTATTCCTTTCACGGGTTTGCCGGCAAGAATATGTTGGCTTGGATATGGAGAAAGGACTGAATTTGGCAGAAGAATAAATTGGTACGTTAATAAAGGGCATGTAAGAGCGCCTGTCGTGATAGGGAGAGACCATCTTGATTGCGGTTCTGTCGCCAGTCCCGACAGAGAAACGGAAGATATGAAAGACGGGTCTGACGCGATTGCCGACTGGCCTTTGCTTAATTTCGCTCTCAATGCAGTAAATGGCGCTTCTTGGGTTTCGTTCCACAATGGCGGGGGAGTAGGAATTGGGAATGCCTCTCATGCGGGGTTGGTGATTGTTGCGGATGGGACAAAAGAAAGAGAAAAAAGATTGGAAAGAGTTTTGACTGTTGATCCCGGAATTGGCATTGCAAGACATGTTGATGCCGGTTATGAAAAAGCGGAAAAAATAGCCAAAGAGAGAGGGGTGAAAATTCCAAAATGAGAAAGAAAAAGGCGGATATGTTGATATTAAACGCGAGGGAACTTTTAACAATTACTAATTCAGAGGGTCGACCAAAAATCAAAGAAGAGCTAAGAGAGTTACATATAATCAAAAACGGTGCTTTGGCCATAAAAGGCGGAAATATTGTTGATGTTGGAGAAACGGGCGTTATTGTCGACCGATGGTTTTCAAAATCTGTTATTGATGCATGGGACCATGTTGTCATGCCTGGATTTGTTGATTGTCATACACATTTGATATTTGCCGGTTCGCGTGAAAATGGCGAGGGTATTTTGAAGACAGTCAAAGACACAAGGGAGGCCTCAGGGGAATCATTATTTACAGAGGCGCTTTTGAGGTTAGGTAAACTTTTGAAATACGGGACAACAACAGTTGAAATAAAAAGCGGGTACTGTCTTTCTTGTCGTGAAATAGAAATGTTATCTATAATTTCTTTTTTGGGAAGAAATAGAAAGATAGACATAATTTCCACTTTTCTTGGAGCGCATGTTTTTCCGGAGGACCAACCCAAGGAATTATATATGGAGGATTTAATGTGGATGATCAAAGAAGTGTCGTCCAAAAATCTTGCCAAGTATTGCGATGTTTTTTGCGAACACGGAGCTTTTTCCATTATGGAAACGGATGCTATTTTAAAAAAAGCTGTGGGTTGTGGAATGAAAATTAAACTGCACGCGGGACAGCTTAACGATATGGGCGGAGTTGAACTTGGCATTAATTATGGCGCTACATCCATTGACCATTTGGATTTTGTTTCTGATGAGGGAATAAGACATCTTGCTCAAAGCAATACGATTGGCGTTTTGCTTCCGGCTTGTTCTTTTCACTTGATGATTAATCATTACGCGCCGGCTAGAAAAATGATTGATGCTGGAGTAAAAGTGGCGTTGGCGACTGATTTTAATCCGGGCACCGCTCCGACAATTTCAATGCAAATGGTCATTGCCTTGGCCTGCAGGCAGATGAAAATGACACCCGCGGAAGCGATAACGGCTTCCACGATTAACTCGGCTTATGCCATTGGCATGGCGGATAAAGTGGGAAGCTTGGAGGTAGGGAAGCAGGCGGACATTATTATTTTGGATATTCCAAATTACCAGCAATTGCCGTATTGGTTCGGAGAAAATTTGGTTGAAACAACAATAAAAAAAGGCGAAATTATTTAGTTAAGTTATTAAAAATAAGCCCCGCTCTTGTAATGAGAGTTGGGTTTTTTTATTTTTACCATATAACCACGATCGCGTGTATGTGGTAAAATCCGCTGGCGAATTTAAAAATTTTGATGTAAAATTTTAGATATGTTTACCAGGGCTTTTGAGGAATTGTCTAAAAAAGATGTTAAGATCGCCGGTGGGAAAGGGGCGTCGCTTGGTGAATTGACGCAAGCTGGTTTTGAAGTGCCACCTGGCTTTGTAGTTTTAGATTCGAAATCAAAAAATATAGATAAAGAAATTTTGCAAGAATTTGACAGGTTGGAAGTAGAGAAAGTGGCTGTGCGATCTTCTGCAACAGCGGAGGATTCAATAACTAATTCTTGTGCCGGACAATTAGAAAGTTATCTTAATGTAACAAAAAAAGATTTGTTGAAGTCTATTCAAAAATGTCGGGATTCTCTTTATTCTCCACGCGCTTTGACTTATTGCGCCGAACGCGGTTTGACCAATAAAGATATTTTGGTAGCAGTAGTTGTTCAAAAAATGGTGGATTCTGAAAAGGCCGGAGTTTGTTTTACTGTCCATCCGGTTACACAAGACAAAAAACAGATGATAATTGAGGCGGTTGACGGGTTGGGTGAATCTTTGGCGCGGGGGATTGTGACGCCGGACAGTTATGTAATAAATAAAAAAACTTTTGGTTTGATAGATATTAATATAAATGGTCGGCAAAAACTCAACGAAACGCAAATCAAGAAACTGGCAAAAATTTGCATAGACATCGAAAAACATTATAAAAAACCGCAAGACATAGAGTGGGCTTTGGAAAAAGGAAAATTTTATATTGTCCAATCAAGGCCGATTACCACATCATGGGGAAGGGGACTGGATTATTTATTAAAAGATTATTGGAATGATTTAGACCAAATTATTGAAGATAATTATTCTGAAAAACACAATGCGAAATTAATAAACTTTTTATTTCCAAAAGTTTTGTCTAAGCTTAAAAAATCTATTATTGAAATGAGGCGCCTTTGCGAAAAAGACGGCGGGGGATTGGGTGGTTGGGAAAAACAGGCAAAAAATATTCAAAGTTTTTCTAAACGAGCTAAAACTTTAAACGAAAAAGTTATCTTTATTGATATGGTCAGGCAGTTTCTAAGGGCGACATATTTAGGAGATAAAAAACAAGAAAAGATGATTAGAAAAAAAGGTGGTCACCAAAGTGACACCTCGATGATAAGAGGGGTTGTCGCTAGTCAAGTAGATAAAAATGTAAAAGGTGTTGTAAAAATTGTCTTGAGTGAAAAAGATTTTTCTAAAGTTAGAAGGGGAGACATCTTAGTTGCAAGAGATACCAATCCGTCTTTTTTACCAGTAATGATAAAAGCAAAGGCATTTATAACAGATGAAGGGGGAATTTTGTGTCATGCTGCCATTGTTGCCAGAGAAATGAAAAAACCCTGCGTGGTTGCTACAAAAGTAGCTAGCAGGGTTTTAAAGGATGGGGAGGAGGTGGAGATTGAAAGAGATCTGGTTAGACGACCGTGATGTTGCCGTCGTGGTCTTGAGCAAAGTCCACGAATTCCAAATTTTTTATTTTTTTTCTCTTGTCGCCACTCAATAATTCAATCATTGGGCCATGACCTACCGCTAGACCGTAGCCTCCGTCGTTCATTAAACCAAACATTTTGACAAGGCCCCTTGAAGCAACGACAATGGCAACATTCAACTCTCCGCCCAAAAAAGATAAATAATCTTGAATTCTGGTCCCTTTTTCGTCCATCCATCTAACAGTATCCATTGCCACGTCTACTGTTCGCCCATCGCCGATTTCTTGTATTGCCTCGTTGATATATACGGTTTCAAGCCCAGCGACAATCGCGAGTGCCGTTTGTATCGTCCTGTATATGGGACCGTAAAAGATATTGGTGTATTTCTCGTTGGGCAACATATTTTTTGCTCGGTCTAGTTCTTCTTGAGAGACATAGCCGTTTTTGTCGCTTATGGCATGCCTCATATACCTTAACCTTTTCATATATACCACCTCCTCCTTTCTTCTTTTTATTTTTTATTCTTTTGTCAACGTACACTCCGTTTTGAAGTGCAACTTTCTATCCGTCAGGATATCACAGCAATATCTGTCTGTCAATACCTGGTGGTAGAATAAATTTGGCAAGCACTTGCTTAATTTTCTTTCTTGCATAATTCGCGTTAAATAGCCGTTTTCTCCAAAGATGCGTTCTACGCCTTCTTGGTCCATAAAATCGCTTACGGAGGTCTGCAAGACCTTAATTTGCCTGTTGTTTTGGGTATTTTGGTCTTTTAGCGCAAAATATTGTTCTATAATAAAATTTATGTCTTTTTGAGATTTGAGATTTGAGGTTTGAGATTGGTATTGGTGTCTCCACATCGGACACATTTTCTTATATCCACACCATTCACAGAGAGCGGACGGCGTGGGTATAAATTCCACCTTTTTATCAATTAAATCTTGTATCTCATTTATCTTTTTTAATATTTCTTCTTTTGTTTTTTCTAAATCTTCAAGTGTTCTTTTTGTTTCTATCTTTTCATTGTGCTTAAGAAAATACAAAGACAATTTTATATTTTCCGGCGATAGGTGTGGCCATTTTTTTAGCAATGCCAAACTGTATATGGAGAGTTGAAGATCTTTGTCCAAAAGATCCTGAGAAGGCATTCTTTTGGATGTTTTGTAATCAATTATTTCGTAAAATCCATTCTCGGGGTCAGGAGATTTGTCTACGCGATCTACAATACCAGCGAGAACGTGCGTTTCGTTTCTTTTCTCGTCTTTTATGGGTACTTCAAATCTTGATTCCAATTCTACAACATTGAAATTCCAAGGAGGATTCTTTTTATAAAAATTTTTAAGCATGAAGACCCCTTCTTTAAAGTAAACGCCGGATGTTTCTTCCGGTACATTGTCCGGTATTTTTTCGGACCATTTATTTTATCCAGCACCTCGTATTTAAACTTAAGGGGGCACGTTTTGTATGTGCTTAAAGATGAATAAGAAATTCTCATTATAATATCATGTGTGTCGCAAAAGGTATATTGTGCGACACGACTACTCTGTCCTCTCGATAAGAGTTAGCCAAACATCGTTATAGAACACTCCCCATATAAGATTAACGGGTTTTTTCAAATAACCATAGATATCTTTTAGGTTGTCCCACAAAAAGGAAAAATTTTTATGTATTAGTTTGTTGTCTAGCAATGACCGCACGTCTATATTAAGAATACTTAGGAC
>Ga0180009_10000770_pt1 | contig 41617 bp, 43 predicted proteins | sample OS_PC_MetaG_FD_123537 | JGI IMG/M metagenome (GOLD analysis project Ga0180009, IMG submission 123537) | Groundwater microbial communities from the Aspo Hard Rock Laboratory (HRL) deep subsurface site, Sweden - OS_PC_MetaG | ecosystem: Environmental > Aquatic > Deep subsurface > Groundwater...
AAAAAACCTTTGTAACAAGACCTTTTTCTATTGTAAATTTGTGCTGTTCTAGTAAATATTTTAAGTCGTTTCTTGTAAAGCCATTTATATATCTTTGTTGCAGTTATCCTAGAACCTTTGAATACTGACTGTATTTCATGTGTGAAATCTCCCTTGCCAGAACCTAAATCTAGTATTTTATTAGTTTTTTTCTTATCTATGTTTTCAAGGGCTTCTAGAAATTTTTCTTGATCATAATGCCTGTAGTTCTTTTTCATCTTAACTCATACCACACATTGTTTCCTGCACCTTTCTTAATGATTTTATTTTGTTTAATAAGGTTATTAAGGTCTCGAACAGATGTATCTTTGACAATTTTAAATTTTTGAATTATATCTTTAGATTTTATAGTTTGATTAGTTTTTAGGTAGTCTAAAATCCATTTCTGTCTATTTTCTTCATCTGGTTTGTGTCTGGTTTGTGTCTGGTTTGTGTCCGATTCTTGCTTTGTTACTTTTGGTTTGCTTCGAAAAAATATAACACTAAATCCATATTTTAAGACTTTAAATTTGACTTTGACATCGTGTTCTTTACACTCATCATAAATACGACGAAGTCCAGAACCCCATTTTTCAATTTTTCTATTATAGTATAATATTTTTGCGATTTTTGGATTTCTAAGAACTGATGGCAATTCTTTTTTCACAAAATCTAATGGTTTAAATTCAGATGGGAACTCTCCAGGATTCCAAATTTCAATTCTGTCTTCATAAATCGCAACTTTATTGCTTTCAGGAGCAGTATAATCCCTGTGGCAAAAAGAATTAACCAGGCTTTCAGATATTGCTCTTATAGGAATTTCAGGTATCTCTTGCCGAGTCCCTGTGCTTAAATCTGCCCTCCAATCAATATGTTCTTTAATGTATTTTTCAGAAAATTCTATCAATTCAAAAATATTTGCAGTCTTATCTTTAATATCTAAAAAAGTATTTTTTGATGTTCCTGCAAAAACCGCGGTCTGAACTTCTGTTGCATCATAAAATAATATTTTACCTGCATTTAATAGATTATTTCCCTTAATTAACTCAAGTTTTTCAAGAACTTCTTTTTTATTAGAATAAGAAAAATTAATTCGTTCGGTTTTTCTTGCTTCTTCAATATACTTTTTTAATTGAGTTTCATTGACTTTTTCAAAAGAAACATCTGAAACAAAAGAATCCCATTTAAGATTACTTTTTGATTGTATTCTTTTTTCTATTTCTTTTGCAGACATGAGTTTATCCTCATCAGCAACTCTCACATATGCTTTGCCTTGAGCATAGTAAATTGGTTCATCTCCTACAAATTTTACAATTATACAATATTTTTCACCAATTTTTTGAGGCTCTACTCGAGGATATATTTTTGGTTCAATAGAATTTGCTATCTTTTGAGAAATATCTCTTAATGTCTTTTCAGAAAAACTTTGTCCGTTTACAGTTCCGTTTGGAGATATTCCAAAAATTAATTCTCCTGCATTGTGCTTATTTAAAATTGCAACTATTGAAATTATGGCTTCATTTATTTCTGAAGTGGATTTTTTCAGTTCTAATGTTTCAGATTCACTATATTTCATTTTATATTAGTGTGAACTACTCTTTTCGTTGTGGAGAAAATTCATCTTATTAATTATGTTTGTCGTTGACTTTCCATCTGTTAGTTTTATTATCTCTACAACTCCTCCATATTCATGTACTGTCTTTGCTTCTTGCATTTGTTTGTAATCATGTGGGTTGTAATCTCCTCCTTTTACATGCACGTCTGGTTTTAGCTTCTTAATTATCTCTACAGGTGTGTCTTCGCCAAAGAATACTATATAATCAACACTTTCTAGTCCTGATATGACTTCTGCCCTGTCCTCTTGGTTATTCACTGGTCTGCTTGGTCCTTTTAGCCTTCTTACCGATGCGTCAGTGTTTAATCCTAGTATTAATATGTCGCCATACTCCTTTGCTTTTTGAAGTAGCCTTACGTGTCCGATGTGTAGTATGTCAAAGCAGCCGTTTGTAAACACCACTTTTTTACCTTTTTTCTTTAGTTCTTTTCTTATCTGGATGATTTCTTCTCTTGTTTTTATCTTTGCGTTCATCTTCTCAAACCCGAACAATAATTCTTTTCTTGTGGTTGTTGCAGTTCCAAACTTTCCAACAACTATCCCTGCTGCCTGGTTTGCTATTAGCGCTGCTTCTTCTAAATCTGCTCCTGAGCAAACAGCCAGCGTCAATGCACTTATCACTGTGTCGCCGGCGCCTGATACGTCGTAGACTTCTCTTGCTATTGTTGGTACATCTATTTGTTTTCCTTCTTTTAAAAAACTAATCCCTTTTTCGCCTCTTGTAACTATTACTTTGCAGTTTAGCTTGTTTTCAAGATGAGTTATTACTTCTTTTAAATCTATTTTTAGATCTAAATTGCTTAATTCATACGCTTCTTTCTCGTTTGGAGTGATGATGGTTGCGTTCTTGTAATAATCAAGCTCCTTGTGTTTTGGATCAATCACAACGGGCTTTTTTCCTGCTAGCAAATCAACCGTTTTTACAAGTTCTTTTGTGACTACTCCTTTCGCGTAGTCGGATATTATTACGCCGTTACAATTCTTCATTTCTTTTTTGATTGCTTTTAATAATTGTTCGCTGTTAACGTCTTGTATATTTTCATAGTCTATCCTTAAAAGTTGTTGTTGTTGTCCAATCACCCTAGTTTTTATTGTGGTTGGCTTCTTGGTTTTAATAAGTTCAAAACTTATATCTTTGTTCTTCAACAATTTTCTTAGCAGTTCGCCTTCTTTATCTTCTCCAACTACACTTACAACAACTGATTTTGCATCTAAGCTTCTGATGTTGTTTGCTACGTTTCCAGCACCACCAAGCGTGTAAACCTCTCTTTTTACTTTTACAATTTGCACTGGTGCCTCTGGGCTTATTCTAGTAACCTCACCATATATATACTTGTCAATCATTATGTCTCCAATGATTAGAATCTTTTTCTTAGAAAAATCTCCAATTATCCTTTTGAGTTTCTCTTTCATCTTTTTTTTAAGAATTAAAAAGAATATAAATAGTTAACTAAAAAGCGTTCTCCACAGCTCCGCACATTATATGATAACATAATTCTTGAACCTCCTGCACCCTTGACGTCCGGTCATGTTTTATGTGTATCTCAACATCTGCAAGTCCTTTCATATTTCCCCCGTCTTTTCCAATGAAAGAGATTGTTTTTAATCCTTTTTTCTTAGCAGCAGTCATTGCTCTTATGATATTCTCCGAGTTTCCAGATGTGCTTATTCCAATTAAAACATCTCCTTTAGCGCCAAGTCCTTCGACTTGTCTTGAAAACACGTTTTCATAACAGTCATCGTTGCTCCAAGCAGTGAGCATGTTTGTATCTGTTGTCAGCGCCACTGCAGCAAGTGCTGGTCTCATCTTTTCATACTTACCCATTAACTCTGCAGCTATGTGCTGGGCATCTGCTGCGCTTCCGCCGTTGCCGCAGATAAGAATCTTTTTCTCGTTTTTAAGTGCATCTATAATCAACCTTGAAGCGTTCTCAACTTTTTCAGCCAAATCAAAATTGTCCTTAACAGCAGTTATGTGTTCATCAAATTGTTTTTTTATCTCTTCTTTCATTATGAACTCTTTTTTATTATTGCTTTTTCATACTCCTTCGCTATTATTTTCCATTCAAATTCTTTCGCTCTTTTTAACCCTTTTTCTTTCATCTCTTCATATTTTTCTTTGTCGTTTTTTAATGTTTTTATTTTTTCTGCTAGTTCTTTGTAATCATCTAGTTTGAATATTAATCCGCATAGTCCATTATTAGTGACTTCTTTTAATGGTTCAATATCTGAGCATATCACTGGAACTCCTGCTGCCATTCCTTCTATTACTGTTATTCCAAATCCTTCGACTGCAGATGGATGCACTAATACATGTGACTTTTTTATTTCTTTTATGACTTCTTCTTTGGTTTTTAGAAATCCTGTGAATCTGACTTGTTTCTCTAATTTGAATTCTTTAATTCTTTTCTTAAAGTATTCTTTATCATCTCCATCACCAACAAATACTGCTGTTATTTCTTCGTCTTTTAGTTCTTTTAGCGCTTTTAGTATTGTCTCTTGTCTTTTGGTTTTTATCAGCCTTGATACGCACACAATCCTAAATCCTTCGTCTTTTGTAGTTTTTATCTTTTCAAAGTCATTCATCATAACGCCGTTGTAGACTACTCTTTTGTTTAATTCTGGGCTCGTTTGTTCTAGTTTTTCTTTTGTAAAATTAGAAACTGCAATTATTAAATCCCATTTTAGTTTTAAAGTAATTCTTTCAAGTAATTCACCAATTAATCCTGTGATTAATCCTTTATTTTTTATCCATTCTCCAACCCAAGTTTCATGATAAGTTGCTATCTTTTTGGCATTAATCTTTTTTGCTGCAAAATAGGCAGGAATATAAGTTGTGAGATTAAATCCATCAACAACGTCTGCTTTTTTTATTTTTGCTCTTTTATAAGCATAAATTGCAAACAATAATCTTGAGAAAATACTTCCTTTATTTGAGTATTTGTGATTTGGTCCAACTCTTTCAACAATGATTGTTCCTATTTTGTTAACTCTTTTTTGTCTTTTTCTCCAAGAAGTTACTACTATGATTTTATGATTTTTACTTAATTCTTTTGCAAGATAAAAACATCTTGCTTCAACTCCACCAGATATTTCTCCTTTGTCTGATTGTGGAAAGTATTCCGTTAGAAATAAAATGTTCATTTTTTCTTTCTTCTAATTGCAGTTTCTCTAACTATCTTTGTGATGTTTTGCTCAACATCTTCGATTTTAACATAAATTCGAAATATCAAGTAAAACAAGATTATTATGCTTGCGTAGACGATTATATCGATTGGTCTTCCTATTCCTAAAAATCTTGACAGCCCACTCATAACTCCAGGAATTATTGCAACAATTATCACACCCACCCACACTATTGTCCAGAACAAGAACTCTTTTGCTGTAATTCTCTTGTCTTTAAATCTTAGGATAGTCCTGCTATACGCAAATAGTGCGAATAGTATTCCTATTATTTGTATTATTTGCATCAACTTTGATTGTTATTGAAAGCTTTTATTTAAACTTTTTCTAAAAAGTTTATTAATGAGTGGTTTTTCCTTCTGCTTCATGGATTTTGAAAATAACAATTTTGTTTTTAGCTTTGGTGAAAAAGTCGGCTTTTTATCTGCTTACTTGTTGTTTTCAACAATTATATACTTTGTACTGGTTTTTTCTAAAAAGATTGTGTTTGGCTCGTCTTTCTTTTATGTTATACTGTTTACTCTTTTAATAACATTAATTGGTGTTATGCTGAGAAGGTGGCTGAGATGAGTTTGATTAAAGACTTCTTCTTAGGCTTTAAAGAAGGATTTATGGATTTTGGACATGATGTGAGTGTTATTATTAATTCGTTATTACTTTCAATCGTTTACTTTGTAGGTGTTGGTTTAACGTCCATATTCGCAAAGGTTTTCAAAAAACATTTTTTAGATTTAAAGGTGAATAAGAAAAAGAAGTCTTACTGGAATGATTTGGACTTAAAAGAAAAAGACATTGAAAAATATTACAGAACTTTTTAGGGGGGAAAATAAAAATGTACGTACTTGGAATGAGTTGTTATTACCACGACTCATCAGCTGCGCTACTTAAAGATGGAGTAATAGTTGCAGCTGCAGAAGAGGAGCGTTTTACTAGAAAAAAGCATGATAACTCATTTCCGATAAATGCAATTGAATATTGCTTAAAAGATCAAAAAATCAGCGTAAACAAGGTTGATTACATTGGCTTTTACGAAAAGCCGATGCTGAAGTTTGAGAGGATGATATCTTCGCACTTAGAAATGTTTCCAAAAAGCTTTAAGGCTTTCTTAAGCTTTATGCCTTCTTGGATGAATGAAAAGCTAAGGATTACATCTGTCATTAGAAAAAAGCTAAAATACAAAGGTGACGTATTATTCATAGAGCACCACTTAGCCCACGCCGCAAGCACGTTTTTAGTCAGCCCATTTGAAAAAGCAGCTATTTTAACAGTTGATGGCGTTGGTGAGTGGACAACAACAGCTTATGGCGTTGGGGAAAACAACAAAATCCACTTGTTCAAAGAAATAAGGTTTCCACACTCAATTGGACTATTATACTCAACAATAACGGCGTATCTTGGAATGAGTGTGAATAATTCAGAGTATCGGGTCATGGGTCTTTCAGCATACGGTGACATGAATAAAAAAACAAATCCTTATTACAAAAAACTAAGAAAAGTCATTGATATAAAATCTGATGGCAGCTACAGGTTTGACATGTCTTACTTCAAATACCACTACTCTGACAGGATGCCTTCAAAGAAACTATGTGATTTGTTAGGAGGACCAATTACAAAGAAAGGATCTGAGATGACATAGAGACATAAAGACATCGCTGCAGCCCTTCAATTAGTAACTGAAGAAGTCATGACAAGAATGTTAAACTATGTTTATCAAGCTACAAACTGTGAAAAATTAGTTCTTTCTGGCGGTGTTGGCTTAAACAGCGTTTTCAACGGCAAAATACTCAAAAACACACCTTTTAAAGATGTTTGGATGCAGCCAAACGCCTCAGATGGGGGAACGAGTATTGGAGTTGCAGCTTACATATACCACTCAATTCTTAGTCATAAAAGAGTTTTTCCTTTCAAAAACGCATCTTTAGGGCCTGAATTTTCAACAAAAGAGATAAAGGTTTTCTTAGACAAAAATAAGGTAAAATACTCAACTTTCAAAGATGAATCTGACTTAATAGAACAAACTGCTAAGTTAATCTTTGAAAACAAGGTTGTTGGGTGGTTTCAAGGCAGAATGGAGTGGGGACCAAGAGCACTTGGTAACAGAAGCATCTTGGCAAACCCTTGCAATCCAAAAGCAAAGCAGTTGTTAAATGAGAAAGTCAAGCACAGGGAAAAATTTAGGCCTTTTGCACCAGTTGTTTGTGAAGATGATGCATTAACATACTTTGAGTGTGATAACCCAATCCCCGCACCAACTGATTATATGTTAATGGTTTACCCAATAAAAAAAGAATGGCACAAAAAAATACCTTCAGTAACTCACGTTGATGGCAGTGGGCGCTTGCAGACTATTAGGCGAGAACAAAACCATTTATACTATAATTTAATCAAGAAGTTTGGAGAACTCTCAAGCATTCCAATACTGATAAACACATCCTTTAACATCAGAGGCGAGCCAATCGTATGCACACCATTTGATGCTTACAAGTGTATGATGGGTACAGGCATAGATTATTTAGTGATTGATAAATTCTTAATCAAAAGAGAAGACAACCAAAAAGATGTTTGGGACAGTGAAAAACTTGCTTTGGACTAAAAGAAGTTGCACAAGGGTTCTTAATATCTTTTTTTAGCTTTAATCTATTTGGCGAAGAATTCAGAGTGGTTGAATTTGTAAGATCATTATAAATTTCAAACATCAAAGCCGATAAGAAAGGAAACATTTATAAATAGTTTCCTTCTATGTGTTTGTATGGATGTGCAATATTGGATTAAAATTATAAAAGACTGGAACGAATCATCTCCCAAAAATTTAATATCAAGACACATAAACATACCTTTGGACTTGAACATAAACAGAGCTTATTCTCTAATAGGACCAAGAAGGGCAGGCAAAACTTCTGAAATGTTGATGCTTACAGAAGAAGTTGCAAAAAAAAACGGCAAAGATAAAACAATCTACATAAATTTTGAGCGTGGAGACCTGGGAGTAATAAATTCAAAAGATCTTTCATTATTGCTTGAAGCGTACCAGCAGATCTTTCCTAAAAACAAGAAAGAGGAATTATGGTTATTTCTTGATGAAATACAGAATGTAGTAAATTGGGAATTGTTTGTAAGAACATGCATTGATCAAAAAATCAAGGTAATAATAACAGGTTCATCATACAAGCTTTTAAGCAAAGAGTTAGCAACCAGCATGAGAGGAAGAAGCCTAACATACAACATATTACCATTATCTTTCAAAGAGTTCTTAACCTTTAAGTCATTTAATGTGCCTAAATTTCTATCTTCAAAAGAAGAAGGCATAATCTGAACTATTTTGATGAGTACTTGAATTTTGGAGGATACCCTGAAGTGGCACTTTACTCAACAGAAAGAGAAAAGATACTAAGAGATATTTTTGATACAGCAATATTAAGAGACATTATTGAAAGGCACAAGATAAGAAATATCTTTTTGATGAAGACAATGATGAGAGCGTTATTGATTTCTAAAGAATTTTCAGCCAATAAATTTTATAATTACTTAAAGTCTCAACAGATAAAGTCCAGCAAAGACGCAATATACAACTACCTTGGCTACTTGGAAGACTCATTCTTTATTTTTATGCTAAATAAATTCTCATTATCATATAAGAAATCAGAGCAATCAATTCCGAAAATTTATTTTATAGATAACGGACTGTTGCGCATAAATTTCGTAGATGATAAGGGAAGATTGCTGGAAAACATGGTTTTTGTTGAATTGCTCAGGAGAAATAAAGACACGGCATATTACCAAAACGCCACTAAAAACGAAGTGGATTTTGTAATAAAAAGTGGCAAAAAAATAGAAGAACTCATTCAGGTCTGCTATGATATATCCAATTTTGAAACAAGAGACAGAGAAATAAGATCATTGCTGCTAGCAAGCAAAGAATTTTCATGCGACAATCTTTTAATATTAACAATGTCTGAAGAGGAAGAATTAAAAGTTGGGAATAGAAAAATAAGTATTTTGCCTGTTTGGAAATGGCTTTTAAAAAATCGTGGGTGATTCAACATATTTTAAGCAATTTTGCTTAAATCTCGCCGCAGTTAAAACAGCTTCTGAAAATAATTGGCTTTGGCAAACCAAGTTGAAATCAAAAATTATATAAAACCAACGTTATAACTCGTTGTAAATAAGGGGGACTTTTAATGGCTAAGAAGAAATCTGATGATGAATTCTCAATAGACTTAACTGCTGTTAATAATTGGTTCAAAAAGCTTAGCTCACCAAAAAACAACGCTTGGCTTATCATCCTGCTAATACTTATTCCAATGAGTTTCTCTGTTTATGTTAGGGCGCAGTCTTATAACTTGCCAGTAACTGATGATTGGGCTTACAACAGCGTTTATAACTCCATTAGAAATCAAGTTTCAAACGATGTAAACAAGCAGTATCCAAACCTACCAGCTCAAAACAAGAACGAGTTGATTGAAAAGCAGGTTGCAGAAGTCTTAGAGTCGCAAAAAGAACTTGTTGATAATCAAGTGAGTTTAATATCTCAAAACTTAAAGTCAAACTTTCAAGATGATACAGGGCAGACTTATTTAGGTTCAATAGACCCTTATTACTTCTATCGAGATGTTGTAAACCTTCTTGAAAAAGGTCACTATGGAGATGTAATTATAGATGGTGTACCTTATGATGATCACATGTTTGCACCAATAGGTAGGCCTGCTGAAAACAACTTAATATTATACTTAGGTCTTTATTACCATAAATTCATGAGCTTATTCACAGATAATAGTGTGATGAAGAATTTTTTCTTCCTCCCAATATTAATGTCTGTCTTTGCAGTCATACCAGCGTTTTTCATAGCTAAAAAAAGGGTTGGCTACTTTGGAGGGTTTGTCGCTGCCATGATTGTTGCTGTTCACTCATCATTCCTAGGCAGGACAACCGCGGGAGCTACTGATACTGATCCTTTCAACGTAACATTTCCGTTGTTCATTGCTTGGTTCTTCCTTGAAGCCTTTGAGTCTGATAATTTCAAAAAACAGTTGATATACTTATTCCTTGGCGGCTTATTTGTAGGGATATACAGCTTTGCTTGGACTGGCTGGTGGTACATATTTGACTTCTTAATAGGTATAATATTAGTCTATATTTTCTATGCAGCAATCAAAGGTCTTGTTCAGAAAAAGAGCCTAAAAACTATCTTTAACAACAACATAAAAAGCCCTGCTATAGCACTTATTTTATTCATCACATTTTCAGGATTATTTGTCACGCTAATCACTAGTTTTAACAATTTTATTCAGTTTTTTACAGGTCCTTTGGGCTTTACAATCATAAAACAAGCAGCTCACGCAAACCTTTGGCCTAATGTCTACACAACAGTTGCTGAGTTAAACCCTGCATCCATATCAGCAGTTATTGCTCAAAATGGCGGCAAATTACTATTCTTCATAGCATGCCTTGGGGTTGTTTTTACAATGATTAAGAGAGATGACTTTTCAAAAAAAGATTTTTTGTTAATAATTCATGGAGCAATTATTTATTTCTTACTAATAACAACAACTTTCATTAATATGTCGCCAATAATTTACATAGCTTTGTTCATGTTGCCACTGCTGATTGGTTTGATATTACTTCTTAAAGATAATAGAAACGTTGATATAAAATACGCGTTGTTTTTAACCATTTTGTTTGTTGGAACTATTTATGCAAGCACAAAAGGTGTTAGGTTTATCTTGTTAATGGTTCCAGCATTTGCAATCGCTTTAGGAATAGCTTTTGGAACCATACAATCAGTGCTATCAGACTTCATCTCAAAAGAGTTTAAAATTAATAGAAAAATTGCTTCAGGAATTTTCATAGTTTTATTATTGATTTTATTAATTGGACCAGTAAAAGCCGCTAATAACATTGGCAGAAATGACGTTCCAATTATGAACGATGCTTGGTGGAACACATTGATAAACATAGAGCAGAACTCATCAAAAGGCGCAATAATAACTTCATGGTGGGATTACGGTCACTTCTTCAAAGCAATAGCTGATAGAGCAGTAACTTTTGATGGTACAAGCCAAAACACTCCTCAAGCCCACTGGGTTGGAAAACTATTAATGACTGATAGCGAGCACCAAGCTGTTGGAATCTTAAGAATGCTTGACTGTGGCGCAAACAACGCTTTTACAGAAGTTGATAAAAAGTATGATGACACTGAAAAATCAGTTGATGTAGTCTACGCAGTTATAGAAAAAGACAGAGAATCTGCAAAGGATTACCTCCAGGAAATAGGATTTGATAATTCAGCTATTGAAAAAATACTTAGCTACACCCACTGCCAACCTCCAGAAGCATTATTTATTACATCTAACGACATGGTTGGCAAGGCAGGTGTTTGGGCTCACTTTGGTTCTTGGAACTTTGACAGGGCTTTTATCTATAACAATGTAAAAAATGTTAATGATTTGGATGCAGCTGTAAAAATACTAGTTAAAAGATTTAACTATACAGAAGACCAAGCAGCCAGTTATTATTATGAGGTACAATCATTGACTTCTGATGAAGAAGCAAATGCCTGGATTGCTCCCTGGCCTAGCTACGCAGGCGCTAACTGGGGTAGCTGTAAAAATGAATCTGGAATTATACTTTGCAACTTAGGACTTGGTCTTGGCAACTCAAACCAAGGACATCAAGTGGTTATTTCAGGTGTTAAGATAAACATTTCAAACCCAAAAGCATCCACTTTTATCATATCATTTATTGATCCAAACACCGGACAACTAGCAGGTCAGCAAGATTCTAAACCAAACAATATAGTAATAGCTGATGATTCATTAAAGAGGTATGAATTAGAAAGTTCTGATTTTCAATTAGACGTGTTATATGATAAGTTAAACAACCGCGCAATGGTCAGCAGTCCTTATCTTTCACAGTCAATGTTCACAAGGCTTTACTTTTTTGACGGACGATACACTGAGCATTTCAAAAAATTCAGCGAAGAAACATCAATGACAGGCGACAGAGTGATTGTTTGGAGTGTTGACTGGAATAAAGAAATATGATTTTTTTTCAGAAACTATTTAAAATAGTCTTTTTATCTTTTTCATTATGAAGCGAAAGACTCCTCTCTTTGCAATTGCTTTAGTTATTACTTGCACTTTTCTTACATCCTTTGGCCAGTACTTCATAAAGATTGGAACTAAGAGTATTTCAGGAAACGCGTTATCTTTGTTAAGTTTTCCGTTAATAGGTGGTTTTTTCCTCTATGGAATAGGTGCGATTATTTTGATTATTGCTTTGAAATATGGCGAGTTATCAGTCCTTTACCCGTTCATCGCTTTGAGTTTTATATGGGTATTCTTCCTTTCATTCTTCCTTCTGCGCGAAAATATTTTGTTTGCTAACTGGCTTGGATTGGTTTTAATAATCTTAGGTGTTAGCTTTATTGGCGGTGGTGGTAAGTAATGAATGAATTATCTGCAATATCACTAACAATATTTGCAACAGTTATAGGCGCCTTTGGCTCTCTTTACCTAAAGAAAGGCTCTGCTAATCTTCACAGAACTATATTAAAAAATTTTTTTAAGATAATTTTTAATCGTGAGCTTTTATTTGGAATATTCTTATTCCTATTCTCATCAGTTTTCTATGTCTGGGCTTTAAAATACGCGCGTTTGTCGTTAGTCTACCCGATAACTTCTTTCTCTTATATCTGGGTTTCCTTGCTCTCAGTTAAGTTCCTGGATGAAAACATGAATAAATATAAATGGTTTGGAATAATCCTTATAATAACAGGTGTGTTTTTAATAACAAGATGAAAAAGGTTTACATAGTAATAGCAGCTTATAATGAGGAAAAGTCAATTCCAAGAGTTATAGCAGGATTAAAAAAGCATGGTTATAACAACATAATAGTTGTTGATGATGGTTCTAAGGATAAAACTTTTGAAGTTGCATCAAAAGAGAATGTTTTTGTTTTAAGGCATTTCATCAACAGAGGTCAGGGTGCATCTTTAAAGACAGGAATTGATTACGCGTTGCTACGAGGAGCAGACTTTATTGTGACTTTTGATGCTGATGGTCAGCATCACCCTGAAGACATCAAAGCTTTGTTAGAATCAATTGAGAAAAACAATGTAGAGGTTGCTCTTGGCTCAAGGTTCTTGAAAGAAAACTTATCAATCCCCTTTATTAGGAAGTTAGTCCTAAAAATAGGTATAATCGTCACTCGCGTCTTATATGGTGTTAAGCTTTCAGACTCTCACAATGGCTTTAGGGTTTTTTCAAGAAAAGCAGCGAAGATGATTAATATAACATCTGATCGTATGGAGCACGCGTCTCAGATTGTAGAAGAGATTCATAAAAAGAAAATCCCTTTTGTTGAAGTGCCTGTCACAATTACTTACTCTGATTATTCAAAACAAAAAGGTCAAAGCACTTTAAACAGTGTAAAAATAGGTCTTCGTATGATCTTTAGAAAGTTTATGCGGTGATTTTTCTTTAGAATTTTTGTTATCTTTTAAGAACGAAAGATTTAAATATTAGTTACCTAATAGGTAACTACATATGGCGATTGAAATTCCTCAATATGGATTAAAAGCATATGCTTTGTTGTTTTCAAAACACAGTACGAGTGGAGAATTCAGACAGTCCGAGTTAGATTGGATAGTTTCTACGAGCATGAAAAAGAAGATATTTTCTTTATTGTTGAGGACAGGATGGATCAAAAAAAATTCTCAAGGAACATATTCTTGCATAAATCCAACAGACGTTATAAGGGGATTATTGGAATTTCGAGTCCCTGAGATTATCAAGAATGCAGGGAAGATATATGCATTCACGCAATTGTCGGCAGTGGAAATCTGGTCTGATTTTTCCTATGTGCAAAGAGGCTTGGAAAAGTCTCCTTATTTCATTAAGATTTTGAAAAAAGACTTGAAATATTGGAAGACATTTTTTAATAGAAATGAAATATCTAATTATATCAATTCAGGAGGAACGATAGGAGAGTTTATTATTTTGATTCCTGTAAGTTCATTATCATTTGAAGAAAAAAACGGATTCAAAGTCGATTCATTAAAAGAAACAATAAAATATGCAAAATCAAATGACGTGTATGCGTATGCATCAGAATATATTAAGAAGAAATATGGAGCATTAGCATGATTAAAGACTTTTCATCTCTAAGAGAAGAAGAAATATTTAAGACTCTTAAAGAATTAAGAAACTGTGATTTTGCTATTATAGGAGGATATGCTGTCAATACCTATACCTTGTCAAGATTTTCAGTAGACTGCGACATTGTGATTAAAGATGAAACTGCGTTGAAAAAATAGAACCAATTCTCTTAAAAATCGGCTACAAAAAAGAAAGACATCCACAAAATGCACAATATTCTAAAAGCTTCTCCAGATATGAAAAAAAGCTTAATAACAATTTTTCAGTAACCATGGATGTATTGATATGTAATGTAACAGACAGAATGACTGGAGCAATATTTGTAGCGGATTGGATTTTTGAAAACTCAAGTATTAAAATACTGAGAGGAAAAACCATTACTGAAGAACTCGAGATGCGAATAATAAACATCGATGCACTGCTTGTTATGAAAATCATATCGTGCAGATCCACCGACATAAGAGATGTGTTTATGATGTTTCCAAAATCCAAAAATAAGGAATGGATGAAATCCGAAATTCAAATGAGGTGTGATTTCAAAGACAGAATCGCGAAAATCATTGAGAAAATCTCCTCAAAACAATTTAAAGATGGGCTATCAGGAGTATATGGATATTTTGATCAAAAAGTTTTTGAAAAACATAAGAATGCAATTTTGAGTTTTAAATAATTATAAAATCACGTTTTTGTTTATGCGTTAAAACAGTTGTTTGACAAATTTTAAGAGTGAGGGTTTTCTAATCAAAATATTGCTTATTATTTTTAGTGGTTTGTCTCTGCTTTCTTTTGACAGCACTTCTTTTATTCTATCTTCATTTAATATTTTTATTAGCTTGTTCCAGTCTTCTTCTTTGAAATTATTCATTATCTTTCTTAGTTTGTAATGTGCAAAGAGGTCTCTTCCAATTCTATTTCTCCACAGCGTTTCATAATTTTTATCTTCGTTGATTGCTTTGCTTAACTCTTCTGCAGCCATCAAACCAGGAACAAGACCTCCTCCAGTAGTGTTTTTTATCTGAGCTGCAGCGTCACCAACCAAGAATACTTTTTCTTTTGAAGTTATTAACTTTGGTTTGTGAAGTGGTATTATTCCTCCCTGCATACTAATTATTTTTCCTTTATACTTCTTTGAAAAATCTTTAAAGATGGCTAATGGGTTTTTCTCTGCAGCAACACCAACTCTTAACACTTCTTCAGATTCAGGAACAGCCCACGCGTAAGTTCCAATATGAGGATAGAAATCTACAACGTTGTCATTCTTCTTTTTAATTATTGCTTGAACTCCAACTAAGTAATCTCTCCTTCCAAGCCCAAATGTTTGTGAGACTTTGCTAAGAGGCCCATCAGCGCCAACTAACAAATCATATTTTATCGTTGTGGTTTTGTTTGTTATTTTGTCTAAAACTTCATCTCTTTTTACAAACTGATTATTGTAATTTATCTTTGCTCCGCCTTTTAATGCTTTGTCCAAGAAGTATTTGTCAAATTCATCTCTATACACTATTATGTTTGGTTTTTTGAAGTTTATGCGAATGTTTTCTTTGTTTGGAGCATAAACTCTCGTTGCGTATATCTTGTTTGCCACAAATTCTTTTTTTAGTTTTATTATCTCATTTATTGTGTCTGTGAGTATTCCTGTGCACTGGATTGGTTTACCTGTTTCTTTGTGCTCTTCATAAATTGTCACGTTGTGTTTTTTTGAAAGAATGGCTGCAGAGTAACAGCCAACAGGTCCACCACCGATTATTTTGATATCCATATTTTCTTGAATGTGTTTTTTTATTTAAATGTTGTTTGAATTAAAAACATCAAGCTAGTTAAGTAACCATTATATAATAGTTAAAAAAAGAAAAGTTTTATAAAATCTGTTCATTTACTTTCTTAAATTTTCGGGGAAGTTTATGTTATTTAAAATAAATTTATATCTAAACAGGGGGTTTTTAATATGATAAATTCTTTATTTCCAATTGGTTCACCAGATGCTGTCAGAGACTTTGAAATTCTTCAAGAAGCAAAGAAACACACAATAGAACAAACAATTACTCAGAACGATATCAAATCTGATACAACATTTATCGCTTCTAAAATTGATTCCGTAGCATTAGACAATCTTCTCTTCAAAAATATGACTCACAAAGATTATCTTAATGAAATATTTGGAACTGATAATGTATATAATGAATCAAGACACCGATTTGTACCTATAAAAAAAACAGATGGAACTCCTCGATTAACAAACGTTGATCCAAAAACAAATAAAATCTCAGATATTAGTAATCCATTTAATGAAAATTTTATTACAAATGAAACATATGTTCCTCTAACTATAGATATGCTAATTAAAGCAGGAGATTATAAAACTTGGGAAAGCCAAACATGGCATTCTACAACTTTAGATATTCTTTCAGAAATGTTATACGGATACAACGTTCCTGAAAATCAAAGAGCAAAAGTTAATAATCAAATAAAAAAAATAAAAATTGTAAATCCAAAAGGTGAAATTATTCCAATAGACACAAGTCGTGTTCGTGTTGAATGGAAAGAAGGTGGAGATATAAAAGATATATATTACACTGGAAAAATTACAAAAGCATTAGCTCCAAACATCAAAAAACGTGTACAAAAAACAACAGATCAAAATGGAAAAAACACGGATCGAGAACACATCATGATACTTGAACATGATGATACATTAGTTCCTTTTGAAGATTTCAAAAAATTTGTGAGAAACTATCTTATCTCAAAAGCATTAGATGATCCTGTATATCTTCAAAAGCTAATGGATACATACAGTCCAGCAACTAAAATAATAACTAACATTGTTAAAGGAGATACAGACACGTTGTTTGTTAAAGTTAACAAGTCTCCAATTTCAATAGGTGCAGGTTATGGAATGAATGTTGCAAACGGGTCAAAACCTGTTAGCGAAGCAAGAGTTATGCTTGGTTATGCTTTTAATAATAATTATGGAATTGAAGGAACTGCTTTTATGACATTACCTCAAAACATCAACAGTACAAAACAAGTGTTTCCAAATAATGGTTATTTTGAAGGTTCAAGAGAAGAAGAATTCAAACGATTATCTGGTTTTGGTGGAGAACTTGGAGTTTACAAAAGATTCAAAAATTTTGTTGTAGGACTCTTTGGAAGAATACAATCAAACACTCGAAACAAAACAAATACAACTTATGAAAGAGATTTTAAGAATGGTTTGCCTGATGATGCTCACATAACAAGAAATGAAAAGAATTCTACAACTTTATCATATGGTGGTGGATTAAATGTTGGTGTTGATTTATCTGATAAATTAGGCTTTAAACTAGGAGTAGGATACTTAAATGAAAACAAACCATCATTTGACGTACCAGGATGGAAAAATGGAAGCATGAACACTTCAATTGATTTGAAGTATAATTTTGGTGGTGGTAAACCTTATCATAACAGAAACAATTTACCTGGAGGTAGAAGAAAATGAAAAAAATCATACTTCCTATAATTTTATTTTTTATGTTAGGATTTTTTGCTCAATCAACACAAGCAGCACTGGGTGTTATTCAATGGCTTGATCAAAATGGAAATCCAATATCAGGAGATACAATATCATTTTCCAACGGACAAACAGTTAGTTTATTTTGGTCTGTATTTAGTATGAATCCTCCTACAACTTACAGTATTAAATTATTAAACAGTCAACAACAAGTTGTAAAAACATATGTGAGCGGAATAAACAATGGTGTTGGTGGCGTTACTAATATTAATGGAACACAAATAGTTCAAAAAATTGATTACAATGCTCCTGGAACCTATCAAATAGAAATATATGCAGGTGACCAATATTCAAGTGATTGGGATTACTTAACATTCACAGCAACAAATCAAAATCCAGTTGCAAGAAATGATGCTTTTACTGTTCAAGAAGATAGCTCAAACAATTTATTTAATGTATTGCTAAATGATTCTGATCCAAATGGTGATGTTTTATCAATAAATTCTTTTACACAACCAGCACACGGTACATTAACAAAAACAAATTCAAATCTTTATTATACTCCAAATACAAATTATTATGGTGCTGATAGTTTTACTTACACAGCTAGCGATGGTTATGGTGGTTTAAGCACAGCAACAGTTTTAATTACTGTTACTCCTGTTAATGATGCTCCTGTTGCTTATCCTGTTAGTGTTTTTACTTTTGAGGATGTTTCTAAGCAGGTTGTTTTTAATTGTTTTGACGTTGATGGTGATTATTTAACTTATTTTGTTGTTTCAAATCCTGTTCATGGAACTTTAAGTTCTGTTGTTGGTGATAAGGTTGTTTATTCTCCTGCTCAGAATTTTAATAGTGTTGATAGTTTTACTTATAAGTGTAATGATGGTTCTTTGGATAGTGGTGTTGCTGCTGTTTCAATTACTGTTACTCCAGTTAATGATGTTCCTGTCTGGACTAGTAATATTCCTAATGCAAATCTTGATGAGGATTTTGGAACTGTTGTTCATGTTGGAAACTTGCTAAGTTTAGTTTCTGATGTTGATGGTGATTCCTTATCTTTCTCTGTTGTTAGTGAGAACACTGCTCAGGTTGATTGTGAGGTTGTTGGAAGCGTTCTTAAGCTTGTTTCTGTTTTGAATTGGAATGGCGTTGCTAGTTGCTCTGTTAGGGTTAGTGATGGCAACGGCGGAACAGCAGACAATACGTTTGCTATAACTGTTAATCCAGTTGATGATGCTCCTGTTGCTTATCCTGTTAGTGTTTTTACTTATGAGGATGTTTCTAAGCAGGTTGTTTTTAATTGTTCTGATGTTGATAGTGGTTCATTAACTTATTTTGTTGTTTCAAAAAATCCATATCATGGTTCTTTGGGTTTTGTTGTTGATAATCATGTTACTTATACTCCATCTCAGAACTATGTTGGTTCTGATAATTTTACTTATAAGTGTAATGATGGTTTTTCAAACAGTAATATAGCAAGCGTTTTAATAACAGTTACTGCTGTTGATGATGCTCCTGTTGTTTCTGGTATTCCTGATCAAACAATTAATGAAGGTCAGTCTTTTTCAACTTTTGATTTGGATAGTTATCTTACTGAGGTTGATGGTGATAGTGTTGTTTGGAGTTATTCTGGTAACTCTGCTTTAACTGTTAGTATTAATGCTCAGAATGTTGTAACTATAACAACTCCGAGTGCTTATTGGAATGGTGCAGAAACAATTACTTTTACTGCAACGGATGTTACTCCTAATCACTTATCTGGTAGTGACTCTGCTGTTTTCTCTGTTGTTTCTCAGAATAATCCTCCTGTTTGGACAAGTGGTATTCCTAACGCAATATTGAATGAAGACTTTGGAACTTATACTCACGTTGTTGATTTGAGGACTTTAGTGTTTGATGCTGATGGTGATTCCTTGTCATTTTCTGTTATCAACGAAAACACTGCTGAGGTTGATTGTGAGGTTGTTGGTAATTCTCTTAAGTTACATTCTGTTTTGAATTGGAATGGTGTTGCTAGTTGCTCTGTTAGGGTTAGTGATGGTAATGGTGGAACAGCTGATAACACATTTACGATAAATGTGATTCCTGTTAATGACCCTCCAATCGGAAACGCTGGCGGACCATACAGTGGCGTTGAAGGATTTCCAATTAATTTATCAGGTGCTGGTTCGTATGATCCTGACGGTGACATATTAGAATATAAATGGATTCTTCAGCACCCGCCTTTTTTTGAGACTAATTGGAGCACATCAAGCAATTTGACTTACACTTTTCGGTATAATGGTTGGTGGACATTCCGACTCGCTGTTAGAGATAGCCATGGAGTTATTGACCGGCAATCAACTGCTGAAGTAGTTGTTAGTGATTATCGACCAATTCCGCAGATAATTGCTAATCCAGCTTCAGGACCAGCACCACTGACAGTTTCGTTTAGGGGTAATGTGACAAAAGGAAATCCTCCTTTTAGGTACCAGTGGGACTTCTTAAGTGACGGAACAATTGATAGCTATTCACAAAATACCACATATACTTTCAACCAGAGTGGAACTTACGCGACAACTCTTAGAGTAATTGATGATGATAATGACATGGAACTAACATTAAAAACAATAGTTGTTACACCTGCAGTCGTAGTAAACCACGCACCAGTTGCTTATAATCAAGCAGTTTCATTAAATGAAGACAATTCTAAACTAATAACTTTAGTTGCAACAGATGCAGATAATGACCTATTAACATATAGTATAGTAACACAGCCAACTCATGGAGTGCTTTTGACTCTTTTGGGAAACAACGTTACTTACACTCCAAACCAGAATTACAACGGAGCAGATTCATTTACTTTCAAAGCGTTTGACGGACTTAATTACAGTAACGTCGCCACCGTTAGTATAACAGTTAATCCTGTTGATGATGCACCTGTTGCTTATCCTTTACTTGCTGTAACTAATGAAGATGTTTCTAAACAAGTGACTTTTAATTGTTCTGATGTTGACGGGGATAATCTGACTTACTCAATTGTGTCAAGTCCGTCTCATGGATCATTAGGTTCTGTTGTTGGCAATACTGTTATATATACTTCTGCTCTTAATTACTTTGGAGCTGATAGTTTCACTTACAAATGTTCAGACCAATTCTCAAGCAGCAACAACGCATTAGTTTCTATAACAATCAACCCTGTTGATGATGCACCTGTTGTTTTGGACATTCCTAATCAAACTATTAATGAGGGTCAATCATTCTCATCATTTGATTTAGATACTTACTTAATTGAAGTTGATGGTGATGCTATTGTTTGGACTTACTCAGGAAACACTGATTTGACAGTTAATGTTAACTCTCAAAACGTTGTAACCATTACTCCCCCAAGCAATAATTGGAATGGTGCAGAAACAATAACATTCACTGCAACTGATGTTACGCCTGCTGGTTTGTTTGATAGTGACTCTGCTGTTTTCTCTGTTGTTTCTCAGAATGATAATCCTGTTTGGACGAGTAACATCCCAAGTGTGACTTTGGATGAGGATTTCCCGGTTTTTACTCACGTTGTTGATTTGAGTGCTTTGGTTTTTGATGCTGATGGTGATGTTTTGAGTTTCTCTGTTGTTAATGAGAACACTGCTCAGGTTAACTGTGAGGTTGTTGGAAGCGTTCTTAAGCTTTATTCTGTTTTGAATTGGAATGGCGTTGCTAGTTGCTCTGTTAGGGTTAGTGATGGTAATGGCGGAACTGCAGACAATACGTTTGCTATAACTGTTAATCCAGTAAACGACGCACCTGTTGTTTCTGATATTCCTGATCAGACTGTTAATGAGGGTCAAACCTTTACAACTATAAATCTTGATAATTATGTTTCTGATGTTGATAATCTTGATTCTGAAATGACTTGGACTTATGTTGGTAATACTGATTTGATTGTTTCAATTAGTCCTTCTCGTGTTGCTACTATTAGTGTTCCAAATGCTAATTGGTTTGGTTTTGAGACTATAACTTTTACTGCATCTGATCCTGGTAGTTTGTCTGATAGTGACTCTGCCGTTTTCTCTGTTGTTTCTCAGAATGATAATCCTGTCTGGACTAGCAGCATCCCAAGTGTGACTTTGGATGAGGATTTTGGTGTTTTTACTCATGTTGTTGATTTGAGTGCTTTGGTTTTTGATGCTGATGGTGATGTTTTGAGTTTCTCTGTTGTTAATGAGAACACTGCTCAGGTTAACTGTGAGGTTGTTGGTAACACTCTTAAGTTACATTCTGTTTTGAATTGGAATGGTGTTGCTAGTTGCTCTGTTAGGGTTAGTGATGGTAATGGCGGAACTGCAGACAATACGTTTGCTATAACTGTTAATCCAGTTAATGACGCACCAATTATGCAGCTAATCCCTGACATGAACGCTACAGAAAACTCAACTTTCACTTACCAAGTAGTTTGCAGTGATGTTGATGGCGACCCAATAACTTACTCAGACAACACTAACTTATTTAATATTAATCCAACATCCGGACTGATAAGTTTTACACCAACAGTTTCAGATGGTGGTGCTCACACTATAACTATTAGTTGCTCTGATGGTGTAGTATCTGTTAGTGATCCATTCACTTTAACTGTTTACTTAATTTCAATGCCACCTACAATTTTAGGTGCGGACTTAGTGGCTTATATAGGAAGAGAGTTCGTTTACCAAGTCCAAGCTTCAGATAGTAATAATGACCCTTTAACTTTCAGCGATGATACTGGTTTATTTAATATAAACTCAACTTCTGGAGTTATACGTTTCACACCAACCCAGGATCAGTTTGGACAGCACTGGTTTTACGTGTCTGTATTTGATGGAACATTCTCTGCTTCGGCTTTGTTTAGGATAAGAGTAATTGAATTTGTGAATTATCAGTGCTCTGATGGAGTTGATAATGATGGTGATGGTTTAACTGATTACCCGGATGATCCTGGTTGTGAAAGCCCAACTGATATAAGAGAGTTTTCCATTGTTAGTGGCCTTGAGGATAGTGATGCTGTAAAGATAGTTGATGTCACAATATATGGGTATGACTATAACACAGTTAGAAAAGGAGAATATGCATTAGTTGCAATCACTTTAGAAAACACTTTTGACAAAAAAGTCAGTGATATCGCAGTTGGTGTTATGATTCCTGAGTATGGACTTAAGGAGCAATTAAGTGTTGTTGATATTCACGCTAAAAAGAGAACGCGCGTGAAATCATACGTTTATATACCTAATAACATTAAGTCAGGAGATTACTATTTTAGTGTTTACACTGGCAATGATGATTTGAGAAGGGAGAAGCAGATACCTGTAAGAATAATTTAACTAGAAAATAAAAACAAAAAGTTTTCACTGATGAATGAAGAAATAAACGAAAGCTTTATATATTTGTTTAATTTCGTGTTTGTATAGGGGGTTTCGACGAGGAACTTTCTTTTACATTAAGAAAAAAAGAAACCAAATTAGGGGGTACGTAAAAATGAATTTAGGAAAAGTGTTTATTTTAATGATTGCGGTTTTACTAACTGCGAATTTCGCTGCTGCAATAAATCTAGATGTTTTATACTTAAAGATTAACGGCGAAGAAATGGACAGCATGAACAGCTCTCAAGTTGGAACACACACAGACAACTTGAAAGTAAGAAGGGGTCAAGACCTTGATTTGAAAGTCAGAGTCCAAGCACTCGACAACCTTTCAAATGTTCAAGTTGAAGCAGACATTTATGGTTACAGATATGCTAATAAAGAAGAAAATCTTGTCTCAGCAACTTCAAGAACATTTGACATGTCACAAGGAGACATAGACACAATTACATTATCACTTCAAGTGCCAACAAAAATGGAAAAGAAATATACAATTCTAAGAGTGAGAGTTGGTGACGAAGATGGCTTATCATTCGAAAAGATGTATCAACTACACGTCGAAGGAACTGATCCTGAAGATGCAGTTATAATAAAAGATTTTTCATTTAGTCCAACATCAGTAATAAATGCTGGAAGAGCATTTACTGCAACAGTTAAAGTTGAAAACATTGGTGACACAGACTTAGACGATGTAAAAGTTCAAGTTGCAGTTCCAGCACTAAACATAATGGATTACCAGTACCTTGACGAGTTAGAAGCAGATGAGAAAGAAACATTAGAAGAATTCTTGCTTAGAATTCCAGACTGCGCAGCTCCAGGAGTTTACAAAGTAGAGATAACAGTTGAATTTGATGAATATGAATCAACATCAAAAACAACAGACCTAACAGTTGTTCCAGGAGACACATGCACAGCAACAACACCATCATCTGTGTCTGAATCAAAAACAACTATTGTTGCTCCAGAAAAACTAGAGGTGAAAGAAGGTTCACAAGTTTCATTCCCAATGGGCATAACAAACTTTGGAACAACAACAAAGATATACACACTGACAGTTTCAGGAGTTAGCTCTTGGGGAACAAGCATGCTTTCACCAGGATCACAAATAGTGTTAAAAGGCGGAGAGACAAAGACTGTTGAAGTTTTAATAACTCCAAATGAAGATGTTAGCGGTGAAAGAATGTTTTTGGTGACGGTCTCAACAGACAAAGACTCAAAAGTAGTTCCACTAACAGTGAAAATCACTGATGATGAAAAAAAGTCATCTTCTAGTGATTTGAAAAAAGGATTAGAAATAGCACTGATTGTCCTTGTAATAATCCTAATAATCGTCGGCTTAATCATAGGCTTTAACAAGCTTAGAAAGAACAACGGCGGCGTGGATGATGACACGGAGACACAGACCTATTACTAATTTTTTTAATTTTTCAAAAGAACATGTACGATGAACAAAAACCAATTACAGTTTTCAGTTGTTCTTTTAACAATTCTATTCATAGTTAGTTTTGCAAGTGCAGAGATTTTTGAAGTTAATCTAATCAATACAGAAGTGGTTAACCAAACAGTGACCTCTGTGCAGCCACCGTATGAAAAAACAATTTTTGAAGTTTATCTTGTCAGCATACCAGATTCGCCTTCTCAACAGACCATTATTTATGTTCCAAAACAGACACCACCTACAACCATAGTCACTCCGACAATTACTACTAAGCCACCAATAATTCCTTTGAAGTTTGGAGCAGCCACAGGTGATGCTAATTTAAAGGTTTGTTCATGCTCAAAACTTAACGATTCAATAAAAATAAGAAATACTGAAAACAAGAAAGTCGCTTACAGCTTATCATCCAACCTTGATTTTGTAAGCATAAACCCTTCTTATTTTGAATTAGAAAGCGGAGCAATTCAAGAAGTCTTGCTGCAGATAAATGCTCCTTGCAACATCTTAGATAAGACGCTAAAGATAACTGTTAAGCTGCTTGGTGATGGAGAAGCTACTTTAACAAAGAAATTAGTAGTTTCTCAATGTCAAAATTTAGATGTAAAACTTAAAGCAAGCAAAGATGATATTGATCCTTGCAAATCTGTAGAGTACGAATTATTGATAAAAAACTCGGGATTATTTTCTGAACAATACACAGCAACACCAATAACCAATAAGCCTTACATGACTTTATCTTCACAAACAATTCTTTTAAATCCTGGTGAAGAAGGAATCATCAAATCAACCTTTACACCTTCTTGTGCGGTTTTTGGAGTAACACCTAACATTTTTTCAGTTGTGGCCGAGAATAACCGCTTAAAAACAGAAATCAAACATGATCTAGTCATAAACAAGCTTTATGATTATTCATTAGACATTGATGACTATCATGAAGTTTGTGAGGAAGAATACGCACCAATAGAATTTGATATTGAAAATGATGTTGATACTCCAAACAAGTATTATTTAGAGTTAATAGGTGCACCTTCTTTTGTAAAACTATCCTCTAATCAAGTAAGCCTTGGTTCGGATGAGAGCAAATCTGAGAATATAAATTTTATTTTGAAACAGGTAAAAGTTGGTTATTATACCTTCACTCTCAAATCCACAAGTTGGTATGGAAATATATCAAATGAAAAAACTGTTATATTAGATATAATTGATTGTTATAAGCCAAAGATAACTATTGTTGATAAGAATTTAAGATTCTGCGCTTCAGAAAAAGAGTTAGTTGTAAATGTAAAAAATGAGGGGTTATATGAAGAAAAGATATCTTTAAAAGCTTACCCAGCCATCGCTGAGTTAGATACTGACTCTATAATTTTAGAGCCTGGCGAAGATAAAGATGTTGTGCTTACTTTAAATCCACCTGATAAAGATGCAACTTATGGATTGTTGGTAGAAGCAGTCCTAAAAAATGGTGTCAAGGCATCAGACGAGGTTAAGAACATAGTTGTTTTGTCTCAATGGAGCTGCTACAAAGCAAGCATAGCAAAAACCTCTTATTCTATCAGAAGAGATACAGAAAACTCAGCAGTAATAAAGATAACTAACGAAGGACTTGAATCTGGAAAATACTCTTTATCCCTTCAGCCAAAAGATTTCTGGATAAAACTAAGTGAAAAAACCTTATCGCTTAACCCAGGAGAGACAAAAGAAATCCTACTATTATCAAATCACACTGATAAAACTCCATTTGGAGATTATACTCTTGACCTAACAATAAAGTCTGACAACGATTTTGAATATAAAAACAATATAATTGTCAGTCTCAAAGACAAGCCTGTTTATGTCAAGCTATATCTTTACTTCTCGCAAAAACCATGCCGATTCGTAACTGTACTATTAATATTTGCAATCATAATATTAGCAATTGTTGCTAAGTTTGTGAAGAAGAAGGGTTGGCTTAATAAGAGAAAATTCATCTTGTTCTTAGTGTTGCTTTTAGTAATACTAGGAATCTTGCTTTGGATAGTTTACTTCTTCATAGGCCCACCAGTTCTAAATCCATTAATAGATTATTCAAAAGCTAGTTCAACTCATTATATCTGGGCTCAGGATAAAGCTTTCAAGGTTGAAAAATCATCCTTTGTTTCTGACCCTGATGCAGGAGACAAAGTTAACTTGTCACTCATAGACTCAAGCGAATTTGTAAATGTAGATATAACAATAGATAAAGTGGTATTCATGCCAAAACAAGGATGGTACGGCGTGACTAATGTCTCTTTTCTGGCAGTAGACAACCACGACGCGTTCACTCTAATCCCAAGAATAACTCTTGAAGTTGTAAGAAGGGATAAGTTTACACTTTCTCAGGCTTATGATAAGCTTTGCTTCTATGCTAATTGGTTCTTAGTGTTCATAGCATTCATCTTCGTTGCGATAATTGGTTATAAACGAATAAGAATGGATTTTAACGAGCGAAGAGCAGTTGCAAGGAAAAAAAGAAGTTAACTTTAAATATAAAAACTTTTTCTGTATTGTTAGTTGGGGGCGTAGTATAAACCTTTTTGTTTAGTACAAAAATGGGTACATCCTGGCTAGAATGGTCGGCTCCAGTACTTGGAGCGATGAGGCTTCGCCGATGATTTAAAGGAGTCCATTCGTGGAGATACCGTCAGATGAGGGTTCAAATCCCTCCGTCCCCACCTTTTTTTTAACCTCATTTTTTTTATAACAAAAAAATTTATATACTGTTTCACTTCATATCGGCTTAGCATAATATTTTAAAAGGGTGGTAATTATTACTCAGAAAGATTTTAATCAAGACTTAGATCGTTATATTGGAGATTTAAAGAAGAGGAACTATAAGAGTTTTATGGACAGACTTCCATTTATTAAGCAACCTTCTAATGAAAAAGTTCCTAAGTTCTCACAAAGTAAGATTCATGTAGAGTATAAAGAGCCTTCCTTTTTAAGGAAGCTTTTTAGATGGAAAAGAAGATACGCTGTGGAGAGAGATGATGATTTGACGCCTGAAGAAAAAAAGAAGTTTGAAGAGCTTGAAGGAGATATAGAAGCACTTGAAGACGAGGAAGCTGCATTAGAAGAAATGGAAGAAGCTGTTGAGGAGAAAAAAGCTGGTTTGTTGGCTGTTTTCTTTAATAAGCTCAACATATTCAAAAGCGGTCATGGAGCTGAGTTTGATGATGAGTTAGAGGCTGCACTTGAGAAGAAACCTTTAGTTTCAGCCATGGATGAGGATGTAAAAGAAGTTCTAAGAATAACACATTCTTGGCTTGAGAAGCTCTCGGATAAGAATAAAAAGCTCTTTAAAGAGTCAGAAGACTTTCAAAAATATAAGGATATACTTCTAAAATATGGTCTTATAAAAGAGAAGAAATAATTTTTTTTTATTTACTACTTATTATTTCTACAACATCTAAATGTTTTAACAAGTGTTCTTTCCCAACCGTCCTCTTTGTTTTAACATCAATTGCTCTAATAAACCCATTTCCAAGGTCTGTGTGTATTCTATAAGCGAAGTCTAAGGCCGTTGATTTTTCAGGTAGTAAAAAGCAGTCGGGCAGCACATTTCCGTGTTGATCTTCTAGCTTGTTGATTCCACCTGGAAATATAGCAATTCTTTTTAACAATTCAAACACCACATTGTTTAATACTTGTTGAACACCCGTTCCTTCTACAAATCGCTCTAAAACATTGTTTTTGATAAACTCCAATCCTTTTGTTTGCTTGTCGTTGGGACTTCCAATTATTTTAAAGTCTTTCTCACCTGGGAGGTACTCTATTAGCTTGTGTTTTGCAGCCTCTTTTAAGGCTAATTCTGACTCTGCAGAGCAAGGAATTATTGTTAGGTGTGAAAACTGCTCTCTCAGGCGCTTATAGTTCTCCTGAGCAGAAGTTGTGTCTATCTTATTTGCTGCAATAACCATTGGTTTTGTTCTTTTTCTAAGAGCTTTTGCAAATGATGATAATTTATCTTCACTCCAATCTTTAAGCTTTTTTTCAGATAATGACAACTGTTTTAGCATGTCTTTAATCATCTCTTCACTGCTTCCAAGCCCTGAAAACTGCTTATGAAGTGACTTATCAACATCTGTTTGAGTCTGAGTAACTGCCTTTGAAAACTTATCCCAAACCTTCTTTAAGATGTCTATATACCAGTAGTCAAGCTCTTCTTCAAGAAATTTTATGTCATTTGCAGGATCATAAGTGCCTGCAGCAATAGGTTCTCCTTTTTCATTTGTGCTTCCAGAGCAGTCTATAACGTGAATTAATGCATCTGCTTGGTTTAAATCGTTTAAGAACTGATTACCCATGCCTTTTCCTTCATGAGCTCCAGGGACGAGACCTGCAACGTCGATAACATTTACAGGTACGAATCGGTTGTGTTTAATACAAAATCCCTCTCGTGGATTGCATTGAACGCCAAAATCCTTATCCACACACTCAATCTTTACAAACCCAACGCCATGATTAGGCTTTATAGTTGCGAAAGGATAATTAGCGATTTCAACTTCTGCAAGCGTTAAAGCCTTAAAAAAGTGCTTTTTCCAACATTTGCCTTTCCAACAACACCAACAAGCATTTTATCCTCTAAAAATTCTTTGTTGTAAAAAATAATTCATCGTTTATAAAATTTATCTAAAAAAACAGTCTCTTGTGAATGATTCTAATTTTTTCCATTATAATCAATCTTATATATTTGTCTTGCAAATAAAGCAACTCCTGGATTTAAATTATAAGTTTTCAAAGCTTCTTTTTCAACCTCATTTTCTAGCTCTTTTTTTGAATATAACAAATCATTCCTAGCATGTATCAACTCATGCACCAGTGTTATGTTAAAATCATCTTCAGATTTGATATTATCAGCAGCAATGACTATCTCATCTTTATCAGGCCTATACTCTCCTTTCTGATCAGGGTTTTTGAGCCTTGAAATAACTTTTGCAGTCATTCCTTCTTCATACATCCATATTACATCCATTATTTTTAGCATTTGAGTTGAAAATAGTTTTGCTTTGTACTTGTTGAGATTAAATTGTTGTTTATAAAATTTTATAAACAATTTACAATTATTCATTAAACATAGCGGCTAAGAGTATTCACTGATGAAAGTCCCGGCAACCGTATGATTTTTAAATACAATTTCTTTAATAGTATTTATGGTCTGTTCTCACATAAAAAAACTGCATAAGTACATCGTGGATAACGACTTAGAGGTTAGTTCTTCAGACCTTGTCCACGTCGCGTGTACTAAGTGCAAGGTAAAAGAAGATTGTATATCTATTAAGTAGAAAGCTTTTAAAAAAGGTTTTCCTTCCTTTCTAAATATGAGTGTTTGGATTAATAAGTATACTCCTAAGAGTCTTTCTGAAGTACAAGGACAAGATACAGCCATAAAAAGATTGAAATCATACGTTAATAATTACAAGAGAGGCGTTAAACCACTCTTAATATACGGCCCTCAAGGTGTTGGTAAGACTTCTTCAGTGTACGCCTTAGCTTTTGAGAAAGATTTTGAGCTTATAGAATTAAACGCTTCTAACCTTCGAAACGCTGAAAGCATAAATTCGCTGGTTGGAGCAGCCATAAACCAAGCTTCGCTATTTCAAAAGAAGAAGCTTATACTCATAGATGAGATTGATGGTGTTGCAGGCAGAGAAGATAGAGGCGGCGTTGCCGCGATAAACACTCTTATTGACAAAAGCACGTTTCCTATTGTTATCATTGCAAACGATCCTTATACTAAATCAATTTCTTCTCTTAAAAAGAAATGCGAATTGCTAGAGTATCACCCTTTGCTTTACACATCTATTTTAAGCTATCTTAAGATGATATGTTTAAAAGAAGGAATTGCTGCTGATGAAGATGCCCTAACATCCCTGGCAAGATCTGCGGGTGGGGATTTGAGGGCTGCAATAAACGATCTTCAAAGTTTTTCATATAATGGTAAGTTGACAAATAGTGATTTGGAACTTGCGTACGGACGAGATCATACAGAGAAGATAACTAATGCGTTAGTGAGAGTTTTTAAGACGTTAGATGCAAGTGTTGCAATAAACGCGTTTAATGATGTTCAAGAAGATCTTGACCAAATATTTTTTTGGGTGGAAGAAAATCTTCCTAAAGAATACACTAAAGTTGAGGACTTGGCTGAAGCATTCTCAAATTTAGCTCTTGCAGATGTCTTTAAAGGAAGAATTAGGCGTTGGCAATACTATCGTTTCTACGTTTACTGCTACAACTTGTTATCTGCAGGAATCGCTCTTTCAAAAAAAGAGAAGTATCCAGGATTTATCGCTCTTAAGCCAACTACGAGAATTCTTAGAATGTGGATGGCTAATCAGAAGAACGCAAAAAAGATTGCTATTGCAAGAAAACTTGCTGCAAAGACACACACAAGTGTCAAGAGAGCAAGAGAAAATGTTTCTTATTTGAAGGTTTATTTTAAAAAAGATTCAGAAAAATTAAGTAAATTATTAGACTTGAGTTCAGATGAGATTGAGTGGCTCATTTCTTCTTAATTTTTCTTGTAAATCTGTTCTTTTATTGTGTTAAGTATTTCTTCTTGAGGTGAATGTTTTCTTTCTTCCATCTTTTCTAGTCTGTATTGTAGTCCTGTGTGGTCTCTTAGTGCTTGTTTTGTTTTTTCTTGATACTCTTGCATGTTTTGATTTAAAACATTCTTTAAATTCTCAGGTGTCCAGTCTTCATTTGCCTTTACCACTTCAGATACGTATTGCTTTAAGTCTTCACCTGTTAAGAATCCTCCTGAAACAACATAATATAAATTTGATTTTGGCTTTAAAGTCGGAAGTAATGGAAATACTCTTGTTCTGGTGAAATTCTCCATACCTTTTCCGTTGTATTTTACTGCATTAAAAGGGTTTTCTATGACTAATGCCATTACTGCATATGTCTTTTTTTCATCAACCATTTTTTGTTCATCAGAGTCTAGAAGTTCGTAGTCATAATAGTTACTTTGGTTCATTTCAATCCAACCACTGGCATTTGGATTTTTTTCTGTTTCGCCCAATGCAACTGTTATCCTGTCAATTCCTTTTGATTCCATTTCTTTTAGGCCTTCTTGGATTGTGTTGTAGACTTCGTCAGTGTTTATCTGTGTTTTTTTAATTTTTGTTTTGAATAACAATGTTATTTTCACTCCTTCTTTATATTTTCAATTACTTGTTTTTGGTATTGTTTTTTGTAGTTCTTGAATATGTCTGTGAATGTTGTCTTCATTGCTTCTTGAACCTTTGAGATTATCTTGTTTGATAGATGTCCGCCTTTTCTTATGCTATAATCTCCCCCTCCCCATCCAGACATAAAATTCTCATTTGTCATTCGGGTATAGTCGCTTGCTTCAGATCGGACGTATCCAAGTTCAACATAATCTTCCGGGTTGTCTCCAAGAACTCCGCTGCTGTCTGCATCATACATTGTTAGTTTGTTAAGGCTGTCGATTTCAGCTTCTACTTTAAACCCGTCTTTCTCGTCTATTTTTTGGTTATATGTTTTTTTGCTCTAGTTACCGCATTTTTTATTTCTTGATTGAAATAGTCCACTATTGCTTCTTGTGCTTTTTGGTATTGCTTGTTTTCTTGTTCTAGCTTGCTTTTGACTGCTTCATTTATTTCTGCGCTTTCTTTTGTTAAGTCAGGATATTCTATTCTGAGTGTGTTGTCAAAGTCCCATTTATAGTATGAGTTGTTTGTCGCTCTGATATCAAGTCCCGTCCCCTCTCCCCGTCCTTTTGATTTTGTATACTTATCATCAGGATGATTTCCTATTATTGAATCAAGATTTACATCGGTGTATGTCTCGATTGTGTCTCCTTTCGTCTTTTGAAGTTCGGTTGATATCAGCAAATCGCTTTCGAAGAATTCTGTGTAAGTGTATGTTTGTCCGTTTATTGGAACTTTTATTGTTCTTGAATATTGTTTTATTTCGTCTTCAATTGTTTCTTTATCTTCGGATACTTTAGTTGTGTCTGTTGTTACAACTTCTTTTTCTGGTTGTGGTTGTGTGTTGTTATCGTTGTTTGTGCAACCTGCAAAATACGTCGCTGCGAAGAGCATTGTTATATACGCGATTTTTTTTATTGAATTCATATTATCACCTTTGTTGTTATTAGTTAGTGGTATTATTTAAGTATATATAGATTTTCACTATATAATATATATTATAGCTATTTTTCAAAAACTTTAAATAGTTCTCTTGATTGGCTTCTTCTTTATGCAAAGAAAAGTCATCCAACAGAGTTCAAGCAGCTTGGGAGTTAGCCTTCCGCATAAATGGGTTAAGCAGTGGAATCTTAAGAAAGGTGATATTCTCAACATAGACTCTGTTAAAGGTGTGCTTGAGATAAAGCCTGAAAGCTATGTTGCTCCAGTAACTAAAGTTGTAATAGATGCTTCTAAATATGGTTCTCTTACACGTCGAAAATTTGATAATCTCTCAAAGAGGGGTTATGATGAAATAACTGTGCTTTTTTCTGATGAGTCAGAGCTAAATCAGGTAAAAGAAAGTCTTAAGGTTGAAGCAACGATGTTCGAAATTGTAAAAAAAGAAAAGAATTATGTGATCGTAAAATCAATATCTGAAATGAATAATTCTGATTTTGAATCCATACAAAATAGGTTGATTTTTTTACTGCGTGAAAAGATTAGAAAAATTGTTCAATATCTTGAAACTGAGGATGAGTCTATTTTATCTGATTTGCTTGAGTTAGAACAAGCGAATAATAAGCTTGCGCATTATTGTATGCGGGCGATGCACAAAAACCCAGAACTATCAGGCTCTTTTATGAATTATACACTTATATGGGCTGTTGAAAAACTTGGCAATGATTTTAAGTTTTTTGCTCATTTAAAGCCCAAAAAATATCTAAAAATACTCAACTTATTGCAAAAATGGTTCTTGATAATTTGTATATCGTCACAGAAATATATTTTTCTTATGATTCGACTAAAGCAAAACAATTCTATGACTCGAGAAAAAAAATTAATGATTTGATTTTGTCTGCTCTTAAGGATTCTTCGTGTATTTCAGACCATCCTCTAATTGCTTTATTGTCATCGGCTTCTGAGAAATATCTCTATATATTGGGTTTACTCTTTGGCCTTCAGACTCCGCAATCCACGGTCTAGAAATCTTATTGTAAAGCTCTAAATCGATCTTGTAATCGTTCTCGTTGACAAATCTGAGCTTGTTACTAAAACTTTCTTTTATCATAGCAATTACTTCTAAAGCGTCATCTTCTGCTAACGCACTGTTTTTGTTTAAAACTTTCATGGAATCTTCTGCCATTTGATAATGCACTTTTGCATCTGATAATTTTTTTGCATACTCAAAAAAGAATGGTGTTCCACCCTTTGTGTTGTAGATTCTTTCTGCTTCTTTGATGCAGTGATTGGCATTTAATACTGATCTGGTAATCCTCTCCCCGTGATTTGATGCTTGATACTCCAAATCCTGCTCAAGTTCATCGCTTGTTTTATTATAGCAAATGCTTGCAAATCTTTCTAAGTTGGCTCTCTCTTCAAGGTTGAAGTACCCGGGGACACAATCTAGAATTAACGTCAGTTCTCTTGTGAATGGTGCTTGATCAATCTTGTTTCCATCAAAATTCTTTTCCTTTCTATTTTTGGTGACCTGTCGCTGATTATTACTGTGTGGTTGTTCTCATAGTTGTTCATACCTGTCTGGATTGGCAAAAATAATTCTTTAAACTCCTCGCTTAGATTAAATGCATTAATTATTTTGTATGTATGATAAGAACTTAACGCTTCTTCATCTGAGATTTCTCTTTTCTTGTTAATTTCAGCTATTTTTTCTTGTTTGGCTCTATGAATTGTTTCTTTTGGTATTTCATTTGTTAATGTATAAGTTATATGTGCTGCCTCTGCAATTAGTTTCATAAATCTTGCAGTGATTATGTCTTTTGGAACTTCTCCATAATATGCGTCAGAATAAAGGGAGTTTTCTTTAAGTGGTTCTACATCTAATGATGTTCCATTATTGGTAATTCTTACAAAATTTGCTTTTTGGTCGCCTTTGAGAATGTTTGATATTATTAGTTCGATGTTATCGAGATTTTGAGTCCTGTTTTTCTTATCTATGTTTTTTGGTTCCAGATATCCTATCTTAATAAATCCATTGTCAAGACCACTACTTAATAAGACTCCTGCAGTTATGTCTGATTCAGCCCTTCCACCTTCTAATTTTATGCTCTGCTTTTGAGTATATTCATTTGTTTGTTCATCATTTATTTTTTGTAGCATTCTCGGATTCTTTTCAGCGAGAACTTGAAGTCCTGTCGTGTAAAAAACAACATCTTTACCTAAAAGTTCTGTAAGCATTTTATAATCTTCTGGCAGGTTTCTTAAGCTTCTATCAGCTGCAAATGACAGCACGTCTTGTTGGTTATATCTCTATTTATTATTTCATCTAATGGAATATTGTTTAGCGTAATTCTTTTTACATCTTCAGAAACCCATTTAATTTGTTCTTGCATATGTCATTGTTGATTTCAATATTTATAAATCTTTCGTTTTTTAACTACTGTCTAGTGGTGTTAATTTGGTTTTTAAGATAACTTTTTAAATAAAACAAATCTATTCTCCTCTATGACTAAACAGTTCATGCAGGAATTAATATCTTTTATGCAGCAGAAAGGATTTATCTGGGGTCCAACACCAGAGATATATGGTGGACTTGCAGGCTTTTACACCTACGCACCGCTTGGGAAAATGCTGAAAAACAACATTGAAAACGTTGTTAGGGATGTATTCTTTAAAAATGACTTTTTAGAAGTTGAATGCCCAACAATAATGCCAAAGATTGTTTGGGAAGCATCAGGTCACCTTGGTGGATTTACAGATGCAATGATTACTTGTAAGAAATGCAAGTCTTCATTTAAAGCAGAGCAACTACTACAAGAACTATTTCCTGATAAGAAAATAACTAGTTTTGAATCGTTCTTATCAAAAAACAATGTTAAATGCCCTTCTTGTCAAACAATCTTTGACTCAAAAGTCGAGCAGCACAATTTAATGATGAAAACAGTTGTGGGCATAGGAAACGAGGCGTATAACCGGCCAGAAACTGCAACAACGACTTATCTAGAGTTTCTTAGATACTACGATTTTTTCAGGAAAAAACTACCCTTTGGAGTGTTTCAAATAGGAAATGCTTACAGAAACGAGATAAGCCCAAGACAACACCTTCTTAGAACAAGAGAGTTTACACAAGCAGAGGCTCAGCTGTTCATATTCAAAGACCAAAAGAACAACTTTCCAAAGTTTGACAATGTACAAAAAGACAAACTGACTTTCTGGGCTTGGGAACTCCAAAGCAAGAATAAAAAGCCTGAAACTATTAGCTTAGAAGATGCTATGAAAAGAAAGTTTCTAAAAAACAAGGTTTACGCATACATGATCTGGTTGACACATAAGATATTTTTGGAGATTGGAATTCCAGAAGAAAAAATTAGGCTTACACAACACTCACCAGATGAAAAAGCATTCTACGCAGATGATGCTTGGGACGTGGAAGTCAACTTAAACAGTTTTGGATGGACAGAAATCTGTGGAGTGCATGACAGGACTGATTATGACTTAAAACAACACGCAAAATTCTCAAAGACAAACATGGAAGTCTTAGATGAACAGACCAATGAAAAGAAGATACCACACATACTGGAGATAGCATTTGGAACAGGAAGATTGACTTTTGCAGTTTTAGACTTAAATTATGATAAGAAAAGCGAAGAAGAAGGAAAAACTATATTAAAGCTTTCACCTAAACTTACCCCTTTCAAAGTCGCAGTTTATCCATTGCTAAAAAAACCAGAATTAACTGCTCTTGCAGAAAAAATATTTACTGATTTAAATGCTGAATTCCTATGCAAATACGACGAGAAAGGATCAATAGGTAAGAGGTATTTGCGGGCATCAGAAGAAGGAACTCCTTACGTTGTAACAGTTGATTTTGATAGCTTGGAAAAGAAGGATGTTACAATAAGAGATAGGGATACTGAAAACCAAGTAAGGGTGAAAATCTCTGATTTAAAAGAAACGTTAAAAGCTTTAATTTATAACAAGCAAACATTTGTCATGCTTAACAAAAAACTTTAAATAGTCACCGATTTTCTCGAGTATTACAATGAAAATAAGTGATTTAAAACCAAAAAAAGGAGATGTCAACGTCAAAGTCGAAGTGATTGAAATTGGCGAAGTCAGAGAATTTCAGAAATTTGGAACTCCTGGAAGAGTTGCAAACGCGAAAGTAAAGGATGAAACTGGAGAAGTCACTATGACTTTGTGGAACGAACAAATAGACCAAGTCAAAGTTGGTGATAAGATAGAATTAAAAGATGGCTATGTAAATGAATGGCAGGGAAGCTTACAGTTAACTGCTGGAAGAAAAGGAACAATAACTAAAATTTAATGTTTTTTCGGGGACATAGCTCAGACTGGGAGAGCACTAGACTGAAGATCTAGTGGTCCCGGGTTCAAAACAACGGTTTCGCCCCAACAAAAACGAGAAATCGTTTTTGAGGTGCCAAAAAGCTTCGCTTTTTGAGAACCTTGACGACGAAATCCTTCCCTTCGGGCGAAGGAATTGCGTTGCAATTCGAAGCCGTAAGTGAAAGTCCCGGTGTCCCCACTTTTTTTCCTAATAATTCATTAAAAAATATGAGGTGTACTAGAATGGTGGAAGCATATTGTGTCAAGTGCAAGTCAAAAAGGACTATGAAAGACGCAAAAGCCAGTAAAATGGCTAATGGTAGAGACTGTGTTAAGGGAATCTGCCCAACTTGTGGAACTAAGATGTTTAGAATTGGCAAGATGTAAGTCTTGCTGATTTTTTTTCTTTTTTTTCCTTCTAAAAAAAGTGTTATGTTCGTTTTTCGCTAGAAAAAACCGAAAATTCATAAAAAGGATTAACGAGATTTTTAGGATTTTCGAGATGTTGAAAACGCTCGACTATCGTTTAGTTCTAATAATTTTGTTGCAGTCTCGTCCCAACTTGGGTCTTCAAGAAATACCTTTATTGAATTGATGGGAGAATTCTTTAAATTTGTTCTTTTTAACAATCTATCATAAACTATTGTATCAATAATTTTTGCCAATTGATCGGGTTCTCTATCTGAGTTCGGATGACAATAACCTCCCGTTTCACCAGAGTTATTAGGACCATCGTAAAACTTTACTCCCACTTGATCGAGTACTATATGAGGGAATTTTTGATTTTCATCTGGTTTTGTTTTATATATTTCATAACCCTGTTCGGACATATCATTTAGAAAGAGACTGCTTTATTTAAACTATAGCATTTTTAACATTTGGATATAATCAGTGTTAGTTTCCCCCGAGCCTTTTTTGGGTGAGGGGCAAGGAAAACTTTAGTTTTCCGCAGCGTATGACGCAGGGGGCACTTCATCGGCAAATACATTTCGCATTTATCATACTATTTTGGGCACTCTTAGAAAGAGATTTTAATTTATTTGTCTTAATCCAGACTTTCCAATGTTGAGAAAGTATTCATTCTCTTTAGAATCATTCTTTTTAGCTTTCTTCTCATAGGTTGCACATAATACATGCATGGCATGAGCAAGTTTAATGTAAGTTGGTAAAACTTCAATTTCTCTTGTAGTCAATTTTATCGTTTTTTGATATTCTTCTAAAGCATCTTTAAGATTTTGTTCACTTTCTTCTTTGTTATCTCTATTGAATAAGATATCGCAAGCCAACACTGCTAATTCTTGAATGCGAGGATAATAATTTGAAACAGAAAAATCCACAATCCAAATCTTATCATTTTTATCTCTTATAACATTAGTTCTGATTATATCCCCGTGTGCAAAGCAGTGAGGTAATGATGCGATTTTGATATTCTTAAATTTTTCAACAAGGGGTTTAATAATGTCAGAATCTTCTTTTTCTAAGTATTGACTTTTCTTTTCAAATTCCAGAAGAAAGTTTGTAATCGCCCATGAATCATAAATTTTTGCTGGTTCAATATTTATTGAGTTAATTAAAGATGCTTGGCATACTAATGAAAGCATGTCTTCATGAGTGATTGCTGCTTTAGAAGTAAAGAAATCTTTACCATCAATAAAATCCATAACGCAAATTCTTAATGTTGATTGATCAATATACAGAAGATGTAAATATCCCTGTTTTGATTTGTATAATTTAGGGGCAAAAACGCCGACTTCTAATGACTTTACGATTACATCAACATTTCTTTTACAATCATCAATTGTTCTTTCATTTGAGAATATTTTTACAAAGAATTTGCCGTTGTTGGTTTCTAAAGAGAAATTGAAATCTTCATAACCTGTGAGAATTATTTTACAATCAACAAAGTCTCCAAGATTAAAATCTCTACAAATGTCTTTTGAGATTTCTTTCAAATCTCCATTAAAACCTATTCTTTGTTTGAAAACTGATTCCATATAATGTAAAATAAGCTTTGCTTTCTTATAGTTTTCTATTAAGAGTGCCTCAATATAATCTAAAGTGCCCCCGAGTAATATGTCGCTTAATCACTGTTATATTTTCGGTTCCTCATGGAGCTCCTTCTGCGAGCGAAAGCAAGCTAAGAGCTGGGTTGAACAGAGATGAGACGACGAGCAAATCGAAGCTTTGCGAAGAGTTCAGAAAAAACGCTTACAGTGCGAAGCACCTTTTTATTTGAGAATAGTTTGGTTTTGGGCTTGTAGAATCAAAAAATTTATATATTAATACCGAATTAATATCATGTTAAGGTGATATTATGGTTCAGGCAATTATAAAGATTGATGATGATACGAATAGAGTGTTGAATATTGTGAAAGCTCAATTTGGTCTTAAGGATAAGAGTGAGGCTATTGAAGTGATGGCTCAGCGTTATGAACAGGATATTTTAGAGCCTGCTTTGAGACCTAAGTACATTGAGAAGTTGAATAAAATCGAGAAGCAGAAAGGCATAAAGTTCAAGAATATGGCTGAGTTGAGAAAAATTATTGAGGACAAAGTATGAGACATTATGAGATAAAGCCTTACTTACAAGACATTCTCAACAAGTTTTCAAAGAAAGACAAAGTGATGTATGAACGAATTCTGAAGAAAATTGAAGAAGTAATAACTTCCAAAGATGTTGAACATTACAAGAATTTAAGATATGACATGAAAGACAGAAAACGAGTTCATCTAGGACACTTTGTGCTTGTATTCAAATTTCTAAAAGAATCTGATACAATTTCGTTTGTTGACTTTGGGCATCACGATGAAGTCTACGAGAGAGCCCCAAACTAATAAAAATAAAGACGTTTTTTCTGAATTGAATATAAACGGTGTAAGACGTCTTTTTCGAATATCTCTTCTCGTCGATAAAATGGTTTTTCTGCGATTCTAATTATTGTTTTTTAAGGAGTAGTTTGCGAAACGGACGTTTCAGCTCCCATAGTATAAAAATGGATGCTTAGATTTATATATCTTGTCCTAGTTATACGTGATTTCTCGCCTGTCTTAAAATGTGGTACCTTTTAAGGTACACAAAAAAGTATATTTTTTGGTACTAAAATTAGTTTAATTTTGGGTACCTTTTTTTGTATCCCAACTAGTAATATACTATCACAAACATCTGGTTTGTAACAAGAAATTATTTATCGAATAATTATGCGTTTTTAACCGAAAATTCTTTATATTACAATTTATTTTAGGATTATTGTAGGATATATTATTTAAGCAGATATTAGTAATGGGAAAAATGTCTAAATTTGATAAAGCATTAGTGGTATTTCAAGGCAAGGAGATTAGAAGGACTTGGTTTAATGATGAATGGTGGTTTTCAGTAGTTGACATTGTAGAAGTATTGACAGAAACTGGAAGAGCAAGGAAATACTGGTCTGACCTGAAAAAAAGGCTTACTGAAGAAGGGTTTGAGTTGTCCGCAAAAATCGGACAATTGAAATTAGTATCTGCTGATGGTAAATCCTATCTTACTGATTGTGTCAATACAAAAAACGCTTTTAGGATAATACAATCTATTCCATCTAAAAAAGCAAAGCCTTTCAAACAATGGCTCGCAGAAGTAGGTTATCAGAGAGTGCAGGAAATAGAGAATCCTGAACTTGCCCAAAAACGAATGAGAGAACTATACAAAGCAAAGGGATATTCTGATGACTGGATAGAAAAAAGAGTTAGAGGTATTGCTATAAGAGATGAATTAACAGATGTGCTCAGAAAACATTGTTTTCTGGCAACCTAAAAATCTATGATTTTTATGTAATGGAAAAAAAGAGGCGTTTTGGAAGAAAGAAATTATGCAATACTCACAGCAGAAATATCAAAAGCCACTTTTGGCATGACTCCAAGCGAATATAAGAAATTCAAAGGATTAAAAAGAGAAAATCTGAGAGATCATATGAATGACTTAGAGTTAATATTTTCAATGTTAGGAGAAAGAGTATCCACTGAAATCACGAGAAAAGAAGATGCACAAGGTTATGAAGAAGTTGAAGGTGCTGCCAAAAGGGGCGGAAGAGTAGCAGGCAATGCACGAAAAGAAACAGAGAAAGAATTAGGTCGTCCTGTTACATCAAGAGAGAGCTATTTGGCTGAACCTGAAACAAAGAAGAAATTACAAGACAAGAGTAAATAATCATCCACAAAATGAATATTTCCATAAACTTATCAACAAAAGAAGCAGTACAAATACATCAGATTTTAAAAGTGTTTGATGAAGGATTAATTGTAAATCCTTCAGAAGATTGGGAATTAGACCATTATGATGAAAAAATTGCCGATAGAACAGGTTTAAAGGTAATCATAAAAAAGATAGAAAAATCACTCCCAAAAAAGGAAAACGAGAAAACAAAGAAAACTATCTTGAGGAGAAGATATGACACATTCAATAATGAAATTAATGAGTTAGCTTACAGAAAGATTGAAAACGCTTTTAATAATCAAAAAACAATTGAAATTGGCTATTTTGATATGGCATCTGCTGAAACAAGAAAAAGAGAAATTGATGTTTACCATAAAACAAGAAAATATGTCATTGGCTACTGCCATTTGAGAAAAGCTATCAGAAAATTCAGAACAAGTAGGATTGTTACTGTAAAATTGACCAATAAAGATTATACAATTCCAGACAACTTTGATAAAAATAGGTACTAAAATGGATGAAGAAGAGAACTTGAAAGATGATGAAGATGAACTTTGGGAAGACGGAGCTTTCATCGAAACTTTAGGACCCAAAGATATTCAAGAGAAAATGAAAACATTCCATAAAAAACATGATGAAGATATGAATTATAACTGCAAAAAATGCAATAAACAAATCTCAGCT
>Ga0180009_10000771_pt1 | contig 41595 bp, 33 predicted proteins | sample OS_PC_MetaG_FD_123537 | JGI IMG/M metagenome (GOLD analysis project Ga0180009, IMG submission 123537) | Groundwater microbial communities from the Aspo Hard Rock Laboratory (HRL) deep subsurface site, Sweden - OS_PC_MetaG | ecosystem: Environmental > Aquatic > Deep subsurface > Groundwater...
GTGCTGTTTCAATTGCTTGGAGCAGTTTCTTAGATGATCTTGACGAAGTGAAGCGTCCGAGACCCAACTGTTTGAGCAAAGCAAGTCCTGGATCATCTTGAAATAAGTCTCCCAATAGAAAGGAGTTCATATCAGTCGCGGGTCAACACCGCGATATCATTCTCATGTTTCGTTGTGCCCGACAGAGCATGCTGGTTGGTATGAGACTCGCACCCTCAAGCGACTGGTGTGAAGTTATGGATGGATACCGGGTTATCATTTTGTTGTAAAAAGCTATCAATATTTAGTTGATCACGGCCAAAAAGATTAAAAAAAAAGGGGATTTTTCTATTGACACGCAACTGGGATCCTAGTATCCCTATTTTTATATTGAGGGGAAATCACCATTCTTTGAGGCAGGTTTACCGATGTCACCCATCAACACGCAGCATAACTGGAGTCTGCGCAGGCAGATTTTTGACTATCTCAGTAACCAGATCGAACAGGGGGCGTTGGCCCAGGGTTCCCTGATCAATGTGCGGAAATTGACGGAAGAGCTGAATATCAGTCGCACCCCGCTTCGTGAGGCGCTGGCCCAGATGGAGGTTCAGGGGCTGGTCACGATCATGCCCCAGCGGGGCGTGATGATCAACGTTCTGACCTATGAGCAGTTGCTGAACATTTTTGAGATTTTGGGGGCACTGGAATCCCAGGTGCTCATGGCCGTTTTCGACCGCATCACGACCGAGCGGATCGTGGCCATGGATGGTTTCAATGAAGCCATGGCCCGGTACATTGTCGAGGAGCAGAACCGGAAATTCCACGAGGCCAATATTCAGCTGCACCGGGTTTTTCTGGATCTTTCCGGCAATGACGAGCTGACCGGTTATGTCAGCATCCTCAAGCTGAGGGTTTTCGGATTTGCACTCAGAAGTTATCGCGATCGGTTTAAAAAGGAGATCGTCAAGGAGCACCGGAATCTGATTTCACTGATCGCTGCGGGGGAAAAAGAGCAGGCGGTTCACTATCTCAAAGAGGTTCACTGGAAATTCAACTACCCCGAAAACTTTATCCGGACGGAGGCCGCCGCAGCCGCGCAAGGAGGTGAAGCGCCGTCCGCCTGAGACAGAGAAAGGATGATGGACTGGTATTTTTATTCGTTTCTTTAACCACTTACGGGAGATTAAGATATGGCAAAGTTAAAAATGACCACGGAAGAGGCATTTGTCAAGGTTCTGCAGATGCACGGCATTGAACACGCATTCGGAATTATCGGATCAGCGATGATGCCCATTTCCGACCTGTTCCCCAAAGCGGGGATTACGTTCTGGGACTGCGGGCACGAATGCAACGCCGGCATGATGGCAGACGGGTTTACCCGGGCTTCCGGCACGATGTCCATGATGGTTGCCCAGAACGGCCCGGGCATTACCAATTTTGTGACCCCGGTAAAGACAGCCTACTGGAATCATACCCCCCTTCTGCTGGTCACCCCCCAGGCAGCCAATATGACCATGGGGCAGGGCGGATTCCAGGAAGTGCCACAGATGGCCATATTCGAGGACATGGTGGCATACCAGGAAGAGGTTTTACATCCCTCCCGGATTGCAGAGGTTCTCAACCGGGTGATCCTGCAGGCCAAGCGCGCCTCAGCCCCGGCCCAGATCAATGTGCCCCGCGACTTCTGGACTCAGGTGATTGAGATTGAACTTCCGGCCATTGTCGAGTTTGAACGACCGGCCGGTGGCGAAGCAGCCATCGCCCGGGCAGCCGAACTCCTCTCCAAGGCTAAATTTCCGGTCATCCTCAACGGTGGCGGGGTGGTGATCGGCGGGGCCATCCAGGACTCCGTCAAACTGGCTGAGCGGCTGGATGCACCGGTCTGCTGCAACTACCAGCACAACGACGCTTTCCCGGGAAGTCATCCGCTGTCTGCGGGTGTTCTGGGATATAACGGCTCCAAGGCCGGCATGCAGTTGATTGCCAAGGCGGATGTGGTTCTGGCCCTGGGCACCCGCCTGAACCCCTTCGCCACCCTGCCCGGATACGGCATGGATTACTGGCCGACCAAAGCGGCGATCATCCAGGTGGACATCAACCCGGATCGCATCGGCCTGACCAAACCGGTGGCGGTGGGTATCGTCGGCGACGCCAGAAAAGTGGCCAACGGGATCCTGGCCCGGCTTTCCCCCACAGCCGGGGATGCCGGTCGCAAAGAGCGCAAGGCGACCATTGCCAAGATCAAGGCGGACTGGGCGGCACAACTGGCGACCATGGATCATGAAGAGGACGATCCCGGCACCACATGGAACGCACGGGCCCGCAAAGCCGATCCGGAAAAAATCACCTCCCGCATGGCCTGGCGCGCCATTATCAAGGCCCTGCCCAAGGAGGCGATCATCTCCTCGGACATCGGTAACAGCTGTGCTTTGGGTGCCGCCTATCCGACCTTTGAAGAGGGCCGCAAATACCTGGCCCCGGGGATGTTTGGACCCTGCGGGTATGGGTTCCCGGCAATCTGCGGCGCCAAGATCGCCCGGCCCGACCTTCCGGTCGTCGGTTTTGCCGGTGACGGGGCTTTTGGGATCTCCATGAACGAAATGGCAGCAATCGGCCGGGAAGAGTGGCCCGCCATCACGATGATCGTTTTCCGTAACTACCACTGGGGAGCTGAGAAGCGAAACACCACCCTCTGGTACGACGACAACTTTGTCGGCACGGAGCTGAACCGGGATGTTTCCTATGCCGCTGTCGCCAAAGCATGCGGCGTCAAGGGAGTCCAGGCAACCACCATGGACGATCTGACGAAGAAGTTGAGCGCAGCCATCAAGGCCCAGATGAAAGACGGGGTGACCACCTTTATTGAGGTGCTGACCAATATGGAACTGGGCGAACCTTTCCGCCGGGATGCCATGAAGAAGCCGGTGGCCGTGGCCGGTATCAAAAAGGCCGACATGCGTCCTCAAAAAAACGATTAACGGACCGTGACCCGGAACGCTTCCGGGGCAGGCCGATCTCTGCCCCGGGAGCCTGTAGAAGTCGATCAACACCGGATGTGCTGCGAAAGTGGAGCCGGTGGTTCATTCATAACGTTTCGCTTTTAAGAGAGTTCCCCTATGGATAGCATCACCAACTGGCTTGAGTACGATGTAGAAGAGATGGTCGCAGGCGACAGGGATGCCCTGTGGCATCACCTGAAGCCCCACAAGGTTTTTAAAACCCAGGAACAGATGATCATCGTTGAGGGCAAGGGCCTGATGGTCAAGGACATTCGGGGCCGTGAGTACCTGGATGCCACTTCCGGCGGTGTCTGGAGTGTCATGGTCGGTTTCGGTCGTGACTCCATCGCCGAGGCGGTTTGCGAACAGCTCAAGAAAATGCCCTATTTTGCCGGTGTTTTCGGCAACATCCCCGCCATCAAATTTGCAAAGAAACTGCTGGAGAAACTTCCCCACCACGACAAGGTTTTCTTCTCCAACTCCGGATCTGAAGCCAATGAAAAAGCCTTTAAGATCGTCCGCCAGGCGTCCCATGTCGATCCCAGCCGCAAAGGCAAATATAAAATCATGTACCGTGACCGGGATTACCACGGCACAACCATCGGCGCCATGAGCGCCACCGGTCAGGCACAGAGACGCCAGCATTTCGGGCCGTTCGTGGAGGGGTTTGTTGAATTCCCCCATTGTGCCTGTTACCGCTGCCCCTATGACAAGACCTACGGCAACTGCAACATCGAATGCGCCAGAAAAGTGGAGGATATCATTCTCAAAGAAGGACCCGAGACCATCGGTGCCCTGATTGTCGAACCCATTACCGCCGGCGGTGGCATCCTCAAACCGGTTCCCGAGTACTACCCCGTTCTCCAGGAGATCTGCCGCCGGTACGATATCTGGATGATCATGGATGAAGTCGTCTGCGGATTTGGCAGAACCGGGAAATTCTGGGGCCACCAGCATTACGATGTCGATCCGGAGATCATCACCATGGCCAAGGGTCTCGCCAGTTCATATGGGGCACTGTCAGCCACGGTCGTCAAGCAGAAGATCTTCGATATTTTTCTGAATGACCCCACCGATCCGAAGACCCGGCTGAACTATTTCAGGGATATTTCAACCTACGGCGGCTGTACGGCTGCCCTGACGGCGGCTCTGGAAAGCACCCGTATTATTGAAGACGAACATCTTGTCGAAAACTCGGCTGACGTGGGGGCATACCTGAATGCGCAGCTGGAGTCGTTGAAAAAGTATGCGGTCGTAGGCGATATCCGGGGTCTGGGCCTCTTTGCCGGGATCGAATTTGTCTCCAACCGGGCCACCAAGGAGCCGATCACGGAAAACCAGATGGCGCAGCTGATGGGTAATGTCATGGCCGAAAAGGTCATCGTCGGACGCACCAACACCAGTTTCGACGGGTTCAACAATATCATGAATTTTGCTCCCAGCCTGATCATCACCCGGGAACAGGTGGATACCATTGTCGCTGCTGTGGGAGCAGCCATCGAAAAGACGTTCGGGTAATCGTTTGACAACCATCACACAAGCGACCGGACCCGGCCTCTCCGCCAGGTCCGGTCTGGCCAACCTCAATTTTTAATTCAGGAGTTTACCATGATCATCGGGGTACTGAAAGAGATCAAAACAGAAGAGAACCGCGTTTCCATGACACCAGCCGGTGTCGAGGTTCTTGTCTTAAATCACCATACCGTCCTGGTTGAAAAGGGCGCGGGGGTCGGCAGCGGATTCAGCAACGACCGTTATCTCAAGGCGGGGGCTGAACTCGTCGCTTCTCCCAGTGAGATTTACGAGCGCTCGGATATGGTCATGCATGTCAAGGAGCCCCTTGAGAAAGAGTACAAGTTGATCCGGGAAGGCCAGATCATCTTCACCTACCTGCACCTGGCAGCCAACGAACCCCTGACCCATGCCCTGATCAAGTCCAAGGCGGTCTGTATCGCCTATGAAACGATCCAGAAGGAAGACCGGTCCCTGCCCCTGCTGACACCCATGAGCGAGGTGGCAGGGCGCATGGCGATCCAGCAGGGCGCCAAATACCTGGAAATGGCACAGGGTGGTGAAGGGGTGCTGCTGGGCGGTGTGCCCGGGGTCGACCCGGGAACCGTTGTCGTCCTGGGCGGGGGAATTGTCGGCACCAACGCCGCCCGGATGGCCTGTGGTCTGGGAACCAAGGTCTACATCCTGGATATGAACCTGTCCCGCCTGCGCTACCTGGCTGATGTCATGCCGCCCAACTGTATCACCCTGATGTCCAGCCCGGCGACCATCCGTAAACTGGTCAAGGAGGCCGACGTGGTGGTGGGGGCAGTTCTGATTCCGGGGGCCAAGGCAACCAAGCTGGTGACCCGGGATATGCTGAAGACCATGAAGAAAGGTTCCGTACTGGTGGATGTCGCCATCGACCAGGGAGGCTGTTTTGAGACTTCAAAGGCCACCACCCACACGGACCCGATCTACATCATTGACGATGTGATCCATTACTGCGTCGCCAACATGCCGGGTGCGGTGGCCAAAACCTCGACCCTGGCCCTGACCAACGCCACCCTGCCCTATGCGCTGCAAATCGCCAACAAGGGATGGCGGGAAGCCATGAAATCCAGCAGGGAAATGAAACTGGGGGCCAACGTGATCAATGGTCATGTCTGCTATGAAGGGGTCGCCAGCGCCTTTGACATGCCACTGGTGGATGTGGATACCCTGTTGTAACCCCGCCTGTTTCATCTGCGCCACAGCCGCCTCTTTCCCGAAGCGGGTGTGGCACCAGCGGGTTGCAGTGACACCGGACCCTTGCCAGGCTCAATCCCCGAGATCCTCAAACCCGTATGCCATCGCCAGCAGGGTGATGGGGTGAACCACCCGCTGTGCTTCCCCAAGGGCCGAACCCAGGTAGGAGCGACATGAGGGGCACTGGGTCACGACCAGATCGACCCCGGTGTTGGCAATATCCTCGAGCTTCGGTGCCCGGATTTTTTGAGACAGCTCCTTAAAATCGATAAAGAAAGCCCCCCCCGCCCCACAGCAGGTATCGGGGTTTTCAAGCTCCACCCGTTCCGCCTGGCCGATGGTGGACAGCAGTTCCCGGGGAGCCTCATTGAGGGTCGGGGTCCAGTTTCCATGACAGGGAACATGATAGGTATATGTCCGGTCCAGCGACAGGGAAGCGGGCACCAGTCCGACCTGGTTGAGGTAGTCGGTCACCTCCCTGATCCTGCCTGATACCGCCACCGCTTTTTCATACAGCGGATCATCGGCGGGGATCACTTTGAGCAGCTTTTCCTTAAATGTCAGTCCGCAGGAGGTGCAGTCGGTCAGGATCACATCCGCTTCGCTATCCGCCAGAAGCGAGAGGTTGGTTTCCATCATCCGGCGGGCGGTCTCGATGTCTCCCTCTGCCAGTGAAGGAATCCCGCAGCAGACCATCCCTTCAGGGATCGTCACTTCAATCCCGTTGTGCGCCAGAACCTTCATCACGGCGTCCCCCGTGTCCGGATAGAGGGTATTGGTGCCGCAACCGACAAAATAGAGGGCCTTGGCCCGGATCTCTCCCTTTGGTGCATAGGTGCCCTGGTACAGGTCGGCAAAGGAGCGCTCCGGAATTTTCGGGATCTCCCGGGGAGAGATGCCAGCCAGTTTGGCCAGGGACTCGGCCTTCTTCAGCAGACCGGTGACCCCCCTGTTCTCCATGATCTGTTTCAGCAGCATCCGCCGGGGCAGGTTCATGCGCTTGCCCTTGTACAGTTCATACCGGGCAGCGATCACGATCTCGTTCACCGGGACCGCGGCCGGGCAGGTCTGCTTGCAGTTGGTACACAACAGGCAGCGATTGATGATCTCATGCACCCGTTTGGAAACGGGCAGGGATTTGTTGACCAGCGCTTCGCGGATAATCACCATCCGTGCGCGGGCCACGTGCGTCTCCAGCAGGTCTGCCCGAAAAACCGGGCAGGTCGCCTCACAGAAGGAACAGCTGGAGCACTTGTCCATCAGGTCTTCATAACTTGTCAAATCGGTCAGCATGACTGGTCCTCCTCTACCCATATCTTCCCCGGGTTCATGATCCCCGCCGGATCGACGGCCCGCTTGATATCCTTGAACAGCTCGATCTGCCGGCGACCCAGCTCCATTTCAATAAAGGCCGACTTGTGCAGCCCGATCCCGTGCTCGCCGGAGATACACCCCCCATAGTCAAGCCCGGACTCGATAATTTTCCGAATGGCGGCATCGGTCTTCTCCTCCATATCATCACTGAGCTGCAGAAAACTGATGGAGGGATGCAGATTGCCGTCACCGGCATGTCCACTCATCCCTATGATGAGCCCGGTCGCAGCTGCAATGGCTTTCAGCGACTCGGCAAACTGCGGAATCTTGTCTCTCGGTACGGTGACATCCTCAATGATGATCTTTTTCATAATCGACAGGGCCAGGGGATATGCCGCCGTGCGCGCCTTCCAGTAGGAGGCGGCCTCCCTGGGATCCTCAATAACCTTGACATGGGTCGCTCCGAGGTCCAGGCATACCTGCCGGATGTTCTCAGACTCCTCTGTTATCTGAACACTCGAGCCATCCACCTTCAGGAATAAAAATGCCTCTCCTTCAATTTCCAGGGGAGGTGTAATATAGCGGTTCATCAGAGAGATGGATCGCTTGGGAATATATTCGAGGGTAGCCGGTACAATCCCCCGGGCGATAATCGCCGACACCGTTTCCACGGCCTTTTGAATACTGGCGCAGACAATGATCACCGTCCGGTCCGAGGCCGGCTTGGGCAGCAGACGCACCGTCACCCGGGTAATCACGCCCAGGGTGCCTTCAGCGCCGGTCATGAGATGGGTAATATCATAGCCAACCGAATGCTTGACGCAGGATCCGCCGGTCTGGATCACCGAACCGTCGGGCAGGACCACTTCCAGCCCCAGGACATAGTTCCCGGTCGTGCCGTACTTGACTCCGTGGGGTCCACCTGCCCGTGTCGAGACATTTCCACCCAGGGTGCAGACAGTCATGCTCTGGGGATCCGGTGGATAAAAAAGATTCTGCCGGATCACAGCCCGGTGAAAATCGGCCAGCACGACACCAGATTCAGCGTTGGCGGTTAGATTGCCCTTGTTGATGTCCAGGATCCGGTTCATCCGTTTCATATCCAGGACAATCCCCCCCCGGATGGGCGTGCAACCACCGGACAGACCACTGCCGGCCCCCCTGGGCGTGACCGGAATGTGATGGTCGCAGGCATAGGCCACCACTTTTGAGACCGCCTCCGTCGTCCCGGGCAGCACAATGGCATCCGGGTTCCCTTTTGCGAAGTAGCCGGTCGCATCGGCCTGGTACACCAGAAGATCCTCCGGATCCCCCTTGACGGAGTCCCTGCCGACCAGGCGCACCAGATCTTTGACTAATCCTCCCATGATATTCTCTTCTCTGGACAGTGAATGTCTTTTTCCGAAGATCCCCGAAACAGGTTCTTTCAAGCGCCGGGGCGTGAAACAGCTGCTGAGACCGGTTATCATCCTATAAAACGCGCCAAACTTCAACCGCTTATTTCTGAAAAGCCTGATTTCAGTGACCGGTTTCCCCTCCAGGATCCCTGTTTGCCAGATCACCGGTTTTCGATCCCATGCCAACTTCAACTTTCATTGACCCCCGGAAAAATACGCGATAGAATATCAGCATCAGTTCGTTCTGCGATCCTAAACTGATATTTTGCGGACAGGCACATAAACCGGAAATCGTTCAGCGGTTGAAGTGTTTATCGTGATGCTAATAAACTATCAGGAGGTCAAGATGCCAAACAAGAAACTGAAAACGTTTCTGGATGAGAACATGGTCAAGTACGTGACCATCAACCATTCGAAAGCGTACACCGCCCAGGAGATCGTCGCATCGCTGCATATCAAGGGCAAAAAATTCGCCAAAACAGTTATGCTGAATGTGGACGGCCAGATGGCGATGGCGGTGCTCCCCGCTTCCTATCGGGTCAATCTGCTGAAACTGAGGGATACCCTCCATGCCGAGGACATTGAACTGGCCGAAGAACAGAATTTCAAGGATATCTTCCCCGGATGCGAGATCGGGGCCATGCCGCCATTCGGAAACCTTTATAATCTGCCGGTCTATGTGGCTGCCAGCCTGGTAGCGGATGAGGATATCTACTTCAATGCCGGCACGCACACAGAGCTGGTCAAGATGCGATACAACGATTACGAAACCCTGGTGGAACCCGAAGTGGTCCGGTTTTCATACAAACCCAACTGACCTGTGGGGCATGACGAAGCATGGGAATAACAGCTCGATGCTGACCCGCAACTGATATGAACCCCTTTCAGTTGGGAGACTTATTTCAAGATGATCTTAGGCTCAATTCGCTGAAACCCCAACTCGCTTCGCTCAGACAGGCGGGGTTTCTTTCGCTCATGCGCCGTCAGGCGCAGCACGGCGACCCTTGACGGCCATCAGCACCAGGGCGGTATCCAGCATCCGGTTCGAGAATCCCCATTCGTTGTCAAACCAGGCCAGGACCTTGACCAGGCGTGTGCCACTGACCCGCGTCTGATTGCCGTCGACAATCCCTGAACGGGAATCGTGATTGTAGTCGCAGGAGACCAGCTCCTCATCGGAAAAACCCAGCACCCCCTGCAGGCTTTTTTCTGAAGCCCGTTTCAACAGCCGGTTGACCCGTTCTGCATTGGTGCTTTTTTCAACCATGACATTCAAATCCATTAAAGAGACATTGGCTGTCGGCACCCGGATGGCCAGGGATTCAAACCGTCCGTCCAGCGACGGCATGATGCGCCCGATCCCCTTGTTCAGCTCCGTACTGACCGGAATGATCGACTGCATGGCAGACCGTGTTTTCCTCAGATCCCGATTGTAGGCATCGATGACAGGCTGATCATGCATGGCGGAATGAATCGTGGTGGTATTGCCCTTGATAATCCCAAGCTCCCGGTCCAGGATCTGAATCACCGGAATGATACAGTTAGTCGTACAGGACGCATTGGAGATGATCGTATGTTCCGGACACAATTCCTGGTGATTGACCCCATAGACAATGGTCGCGTCCACATCATCCGCCGGCTGGGAAAAAATCAGGTTTTTCGCTCCGGCAGCCAGATGCAGTCCGGCTGTTTTCCGGTCCGTATAAGAACCCGTGCACTCCAGGACAACATCCACATCCAGGGGCTGCCAGGGAAGCATTAACGGATTCTTCTCCTTGTATACCGATATCCGGTCGCCACCGATGACCAGCCCCCCGTCCTTCACGTCGATGGGCTGCCGAAATCGCCCGTGGGTCGAATCATAGCGGGTCAGATGGGCCATCGTTTCCAGGTCCGCCAGCTCATTGATGGCCACCACCCGCAGCTGCTCCGAATAAGCGGCGGATTCATAGAGCGCACGGACGATACATCTTCCGATACGGCCATAGCCATTGATTGCCAGATTGATTTTCATTTTACCGAATACAATTGATAGATTATCAGAACACGCCCCGTACGGGCGTTTCATCCCCTGACCGGAACCAGAAGCGACCCGACAGGGGCCCGGGTGTGATTCCCGGGTACGGACAGATTCACCACTGCTGTTGCTTATTCATACGGTAGTCAGGTTTCAGGGATAAGGCAATACCTTTCAAATCCCAGGACCGGGTTGACTCAATCATGAACCCGAAATCAGAGACCCCGGTTCAGGGAAGTCGATATAAAACGCAAAGTTGTACTTGACATTTTGCACGAAGCCCCATACGCTGATCGTGGCTGAAAAGATCCGGGACGGGACCAATACCGTTAACTTATGCGGAATGTATCCGCACCAACAGTTCCCGAAAACCTGCCCAACACAACCAAAGATGATTACCTGAAAGGGAGAAAACCATGTCAGATTATGAAGCGGTCGTTATCGGGGCTGGCAACGGTGGCCTGACAGCGGCTGCCACGCTGGCCAGATCCGGGGTCAAGACCCTGTTGCTGGAAAGACACAATATTCCGGGTGGGTGCGCCACCAGTTTTGTCAGGGGCCGGTTCGAGTTTGAAGTAGCCCTGCACCAGCTGAGCGGTATTGGCACAGAGGGCTTTGCCGGTCCGCTCAGGGGAACCCTGGCCGATCTGGGCGTCCTGGACCATATTGAACTGGTGCAGATGGAAAACCTGTACCGTATTGTTTACCCCGGCCGGATGGATATCACGTTGAAAGCGGACCGCACCGCGGCCGTGGCTGAGCTCAAGGCCCACTTTCCTGCCGAGACTGACAAGATCGAGCGCTATTTCGATTTTCTGTTCGCCTATTGCACCGAGTGGCTCAATGTGATGATCATGCGGGACCCGGAGTCCTCGCCGCGGAAATACCCGCTCTATTTCAAATACGCCCTGAAACCCACAGCCGCCGTTTTTGATGAATTTTCATTCACGCCGCTGCTGCAGACGGCCCTCAATATATACTGGTCCTACATGGGCATGCCGCCTTCCCTGCTCCCGTTCGGTGATTTTGCACTCCTGATGTGGGTCTACCTCGAATTCAAACCGTGGCATATCAAGGGGGGGTCCCAGGCGCTTTCCAGCGCCCTGCTCAACGCTTTCTACACCGCGGGTGGAGAAGCCCGCTTCAATTGCGGTGCGAAAAAAGTGCTGGTTACCGGCAACCAGATCACCGGTGTCCTGACCGAGGACGGCGACGAGATCGCCACGGGCAGGATCGTCTCCAACGCCGGTACCTATACGACCTATGTCGACCTGATTGAATCCGCACATGTCCCGGTTGAGCGGGATCGGGAACTGGGCGCCCGCTCCATCGGCGTGTCAGCCTTTACCCTGTTTATGGGCTTTGATAAAGAACCGGCGGATCTGGATATTCACGAGACAACCAATTTTCTGGTGACCAGCACGGACGCTGAAGAGGCTGCCCGCATGGCCAAAACCCTGGATCCGCCGCAATTTACCCTCTTTTCCTGTTACGATGTGGAAGACCCGGATTTCTCTCCCAAAGGCGCCTCCCAGGCTGCTTTCCTGACACTCAATTATGGTGAGCCATGGACCCGGATTCCCCCAACCCGGTATTTCGAAACCAAGTACCGGTATGCGGAGAGCCTGTTGAAGATCCTGTACACCGTTTTTCCCAAATGTGAAGCCCATGTGGAAGAGATCGACACCGCCACACCGCTGACCCACATGCGGTACCTGGGCCACCCCGGCGGTGCGATCTACGGGTTTGATCAGTTTGCCAGGGATTCGGAACTGTTCCTCAACAAAAAGTCCCCCATCAAAGGGTTGTATCATGCCGGGGCCTGGGTCGGTTCAGGCGGTTTTCAACCCACGCTGATGTCCGGGGTGACCGCTGCCAGGTCCATTGTCCGCTCACTCAATCAAGCAGGGGGAACCGCATGAGAAAGTCCATCAAAAACGAAATCGAAGGATATGTCGAGATCCAGCAGGAGATCGAGCTGCTGCGGAAGAACAACCTGGGCCGGACGTCTGAAAAGGGCCAGGTGTCCCGGATGATCGACCGGCTCCATCCCCGGTCCCTCTCCCTGACAGTCGCCCGGATATTGCAGGAAACCGGTTCCACGGTCACGCTGCGCCTGGTTGCCACAGACGGGTATCTGCCGCCGTTCCAGGCGGGTCAGTACATCAACCTCTTCACCGAGGTCAATGGCATCCGGACCAGCCGTCCCTACAGTATCTCTTCGGCCCCCCATCAGACCGGCTATTACGATATCACCGTCCGCCAGGTGGCAGACGGTTTTGTCTCCAGCCATCTCAAAAGCGGTATCAACCCCGGAACCCGGTTCGAAGCCACGGCGCCAGCCGGACAGTTCTATCACAACCCGCTGTTCCACGGCAATGACCAGGTGTTTATTGCCGGTGGCAGTGGGATCACACCCTTTATGAGCATGATCAGGGAAACCACCGACCGGGGCCTCGACCGTCGCATGCACCTGATTTACGGTTGCCGGACGGAGGATGACATTGTCTTTGAGGCGGAGTTGAAAGAACGGAGCGCGGCGTTTCCGAACTTCACGTCCAGCATCGTCATTTCAGAACCGGCAGCCGGATACACGGGACCTGCGGGGTTTATCACCGCAGACCGGATCCGCAGTTCCATCGGCGACGGCCAGGGTAAAATGATCTATGTCTGTGGACCGGACGCCATGTATCAGTTCGTGCTGGGGGAACTGGAAAAACTGGGGATTCCGAAGCGACGGATCCGGGTCGAGATTTTCGGTCCGCCGGGGGATATCACCACCCAGCCCGGATGGCCGGAGTCCGTCAAAAAAGGGGACACCTTCACGGTGATGTTCAACAACACCCCCGTACAGGCCCGGGCAGGTGAGCCGCTGATGAACTCCCTGGAAAGATCAGGCCTGGTTCTCCCGGCCCAGTGCCGCTCGGGTGAATGCAGCCTCTGCCGCACCCGCCTCATATCCGGGCGGGTGTTTCAGCCCCGCGGGGTCAAACTGCGGAAATCGGATCGGACATTCGGATACATCCACCCCTGCGTGGCCTATCCCCTGGAGGACCTGGAACTCAAGCTGTAATGGCACCGGGCGTGGGTGCTGTCTCCCTGATGGCGCCCTCACCCGGAAACGGAGGCCGGGTCGGATCGCCTAGCGACTGACCGCCTCTATCAGCTGGTTGGAGATCGATTCCGGATTCTTCAGGATCCTGGATCCCCGGGTAATTTTGCAGAGACTGATTTTTCTTTTTTTGGCAATCTTCCGCTGGGACATCCCGCTCTTCAGGTCCTTCATCAACCCCCAGCGGGATGCGAGATCCCTGCGCTCCGCCTCGGTGAACAACTCCTCGAAAAGGGCTTTCATCTTTTCAGGATCCGTTATTTCGGAAAATACCCGGATTACTTCACTCAGATCATCCATCTTGATTCAATGCCGTCGGTTTAATGCCAAAAATGGGGTTTGTCAGGATCGCATGTTTCTTTTAATAGAAACAGTAAAGCAGGAAAAACGGATATCTGTCAACCTTCCCCCCTGCCGCCGCCATTTCAGGATCGCTGATCGGTTCCATGGCCCCGGCAGGGGGAGAAAACGAGGCTGATTCGAAACTCCATTTGATATTTTTCAACAGCTTGATTAAGCTTTAGCTTCATCGGGAACGGTCATCGGTCCCCACACCCCCACCGCCGCTCAATGGATGGGGACTGGTGTCGGGGTCGGACCACGGCAAGCGGAAGGATCTTCCAATCGGCACACCGGCCTGCAGGAGACAGGGGAATGCCGAAATTGACACGTTCAACATATTCAGGAGAGGGTTGCTGACATGAACTATCAAAAATGGTTATGGGAAAAGAAAGGCGAAAAATGCATCAAGAACCTCAAGAAACACGGATTTGACGCCCATTTTGCAGACACCAGCGAAACGGCTGCGACACTGATCATGGGGATGGTCAGCGACTATACCACCTTTGGGTTTGGCGGATCCGACACCACCCGCAGGCTGGGTCTGCCGGAAAAACTGAAAACCCTGGGAAAGACAGTCTATGATCACTGGGACGGGACGATGAGTCCCGAGGAGAACCTGAACTGCAGAAAGCAGCAGATGACGGCGGACTGCTTCATGTGCAGTGCCAATGGCATCTCGGTGACAGGAGAGATCGTCAATTTCGACGGGGTCGGCAACCGCACCAACGCCATGTGTTTCGGGCCGAAGAAAGTGATCATCGTGGCCGGGATGAACAAGGTCGCCAAGGACCTTGACGCAGCCATTGACCGGGTCCATGAAATCGCCACCCCCATGCGGGCCAAAAGTCTGGGAATCGAAACCCCCTGTGGTAAAACCGGTATCTGTATCGACTGCAACGACGCCATGCGTCTCTGCCGTATTACCACGATCCTGCATCGCAAACCGCTGCTGACCGATCTTTCCGTTGTGCTGATCAACGAAAGCATCGGTTTTTAACCCCAAAAACCCGACTGTTGGAAGTCCACATGCAAGCAAAAACAACCATCTTTACCGCCCGGAAAGTGATTACCATGGTTCCTGAGCATCCGTTCGCCACGGCAGTGGCGGTGATGGACGGCAGAATCCTGGGAGTGGGGGAGACCGGGGAACTGGAACACTGGATCAAAAACTCCCCCTACACCCCATACAGGGTTGACACGACCTTTCGGGACAAGGTGCTGATGCCGGGTCTGGTGGATGCCCATACCCACCTGGAAATCCAGGCCATGATCTACAGCGGTCATTTTGTGGCCCAGATCCCCTGGCCCAGGCCCGAAGGGGGATTCTACCCGGTCTATCCGACCAAACAGGCGGTCCTGGCGCGTCTGAAGGAACTCGACCGGACACTGCCGCCGGGGGAGGTCCTCTATGGCGTTGCCTACGATGAAAACAAAACGGGTGAATTTATCCATGTCAGCGACCTGGATGCCATCTCCGGCACACGACCCATTCTGATCTCCAACCTGGTGTTTCACCGCTTCTGGGCCAACAGCTGCCTGCTGGAAAAGGCGGGTGTCAGGCCCGGTCACATTCCGGACGGGGTTGAGACCGACAGTGACGGGAAGCCCAACGGGACCCTGATTGAAGGCAGGGGCCTGATCGCCGTGATCCCGGCAGTGCCGGAACTGATCAATTTCACGGAGGCCAAACTGCGCAGGATTCTGCCCCTGTTCACCGCAGCAGGGAATACCACCGTCTGTGAGGCGGGTTTTGGAGCCATCAACATGGATCAGTCCCTGGACGTGTTCAGAAACCTCTTCGGCGACCCCGACGTCAACCTGCGGGTGATCGCCCTGCCCTGGGCACTGACCGGGCAGGCCCGTTTCGGCTCCCTGGAGAAATTTCTGGCCTATACCCGGGAACACAGTGCGGACCCCATGGAGAAGTTCCGCCTGGGCGCCATCAAGCTGTACGCGGACGGATCGATCATCTCACGCACCGCTTATATCGGATGGCCCGGCTACTGGGACGGATCGCCCCAGGGGGGCTGGCAGTGCGAACCGGCACCGCTGAAGGAGATGCTGCGCCAGTGCCACGAAGCGGGATTTTCCACGGTCACCCACACCAACAGCCGCCCAGCCATCCAGGCGGTCCTGGATGGTGTCGCCGAAGCACAGACCCGCCGCTACCGGCCGGATATGCGTCACCGGATCGAACACTGCTACAACATGACCACCGCCCAGTTGAGACAGGCCAGGAACCTGGGGGTCGCGGTCCAGTTCTTCACGCCCCAGATTTACTACTACGGTGATGCCCATCTCAGGCTCCAGGGCCCCAACCGGGCCCACCAGATGACACCGGCCGGCGCAGCGGAGCGGATCGGCACCTCCTGGGGGTTTCACAACGACCCGCCGGGCACCCCCCAGCTTCCCTGGATCGGGGCCTGGTCCACCGTGCAGCGCCTGACGGAAAGCGGTCTGGTTCTGGGGCCGGAACAGCGGGTCAGTGTGGAAACCATCCTGCGGATTATGACCCTGGAACATGCCTACCAGCTGCATCTGGACCACGAGGTGGGCAGCATCGAATTCGGCAAAAAAGCCGACTTCTGTGTCCTGGAGGCGGATCCCCTGGCGATCGATCCCATGGAACTCAGGGATATGCCGGTCTGGGGAACCGTTTTCGGCGGTATTCCCAATCCTGTCAGGGGATCCTGACCAGCAGCAGCCACGAGGTGACCCCGGTTTCCTGTAACACCCTGCTGTCGTAGATTAGCGGTTGACTTTTTTCCGGTGGCCGTCGAAACTGGTAGGAGTCACCGGCAGGAAACCACCCCTTCCATCAGGGACCCTCCCCACCCGGGGACGGGGATGATATTAATTTAAAAAGTAAGCGGAAGCCATGCAGGCATATCTTGATATTGTGCGTCACATCCTGGACAGGGGCGTGATCAAACACAACCGTACCGGCGTCGATGCGGCAACGGTACCCGGTGCCATGTTCGAACACGAGATGGCCGAGGGGTTCCCGCTGCTGACCACCAAGAAAGTACTCTTTCGCCTGGTCGCATCGGAGCTGGAGTTCTTTATCAAGGGCATCACCGACAAGGAGTGGCTGCGTGAACGGAACAATCATATCTGGGACGACTGGTGCAGCCCGGACAAGGTTCCCTACGGTCACGACCCGGAGACACTGCGGCGGATGGCGGCAGAACGGGAACTGGGCCCCATCTACGGCTGGCAGTGGCGGAACTTCGGCGCCGACTATACGGCCTGCGATCAACAACCCCGGGGAAGCGGCATCGATCAGCTGCAGAAGGTCATGGACACCCTGAAAACAGATCCGGACGACCGCCGCATGATCGTTTCAGCCTGGAACCCGGTGGATTTCCATGGCATGGCACTCCCGCCCTGCCATTACAGTTTTCAAGTCACGGTGATCGGCAACAAACTCAACCTGCTCTGGAACCAGCGCTCGGTCGATGTGGCCCTGGGGCTGCCGTTCAACATCGCCAGCTACGCCCTGCTGCTCCACCTGATCGCCAGGGAGGCGGGATTTGAAGAGGGACGACTGGTGGGATTTCTGGCCGACACCCACATCTATGTCAACCATATTGACGGCCTCAACAGGCAGTTGACCCGCAACCCGAGGCCACTGCCCGCCATTCGCACGGAAACGTTCACCACCCTCTTCGACTGGTGCTGGGAGGACTCCATCATCGACAACTATGACCCCCACCCCGGGATCAAATTTGACATTGCCGTCTGAGGAACGCCCGATGACAAAAATTGCGGTTATCGTCGCTGTCGCCCAAAACGGGGTCATCGGCCGAAAAAACGACATCCCCTGGCGACTGAGCGAGGACTTTCAGCATTTCAAGGAACTGACCATGGGCTGCCCCTGCATCATGGGGGATGTCACCTTTGAGTCCCTGCCCGAAAAATCCAGGCCCCTCCCCGGGCGGGAAAACATCGTGCTGACCTTCGATAAGGATTACCACCCGGAAGGCACCACCATCTTCTACGCCTTCGAAGATGCCATCGACTATGTCCGGGAAAAGGGGGTCGAGACAGCCTATATCACCGGCGGATCGACCATCTACAAACTGGGGATGGCCGTGGCGGATATCTTCGAACTGACCCGCATCCACAAGGATATCGAAGGGGATATCCTCTACCCGGAGATCAACTGGGACGAGTGGGAGCTGGTCAAACAGGTGGATCAGCAGGGGATCGACAGGATCAGTGGCGAAACCCTCGCGTTCTCGTTCCTCACCTACCACCGGAAATAACCCCCTGCCTGGCAGTTAACCCTGTTTAAGCACCGACCCGGTCAACCTCCCGGCCGGCCCAGTCGTTAAGCTTGCAGATCCGGTCCCCGGGCCGCCATTTTTTATTGAGGATGGGCCCGAAGCAGCGATTGCAGGAGATACAGGCCACGATCTCCGCTTCCCGGTTCTCCCGGACCTTTTGAGGCCAGCGGGGATCGACGATCAACTGCCGGCCGACCGCCACCAGGTCCGCCCGGTTTTCTGCCAGGACCGATTCCGCCACCGCGCCCGTGTTGATCCGACCCACGGCGATCACCGGGATGGTGACGTTCTGTTTAATGGTTTCCGCCAGGTGAACAAAGGTCCCCATGTCTGCTTTCTGGGTGGGGGAGGCCCCCCGCTTGACCGAGCGACCCAGGGAGACGTCAATCACATCCACCCCTGCCTGTTCCAGGACGGCGGCAAACTGTCCGCTCTCCTCGGGGGTGACGCCGCCGGGTATGGGTTCGAAGGCTCCCAGACGATAGAAGATGGGAAAATCATCCCCCACCGATTTTCTGACCCTCTGCACCAGTTCCTTTCCGAACTGCATGCGCCGGTCCAGGTCTCCGCCATACCGGTCCGTCCGCCGGTTGTCCAGGGGCGAGAAGAACTGGCAGATAAGATAGCCGTGGGCGCCATGAAGCTCGATAAAGTCAAATCCCGCTTTTTTCGCCTGGCCGGCGGCATCTCCGAAACGCTGGATGATGGTCTGGATTTCAGGGATCGTCAGTTCCCGGCAGAATTCATTCGGGGAGGGCGCCACCTTGGGAACCCCGCTGATGTATCCCCCATTTCCAGCCGGCATCTGGTTGCCATGCCAGAGCTGGATCCCGATCCGGGCCCCGGTTTCACGAATCCCGGCCGTAAAGGGGCGCATGGTTTCGATAAAGAGATTCACACCGTCCGGACGCCCCCAGGCCGCATCGTCGTTGAAAAGATCCACCGAGGTGCCCGCCATGATAATGGCACCGGCGCCGCCCCGGGCGCGCTCCAGGTAAAATTCCCGTGCCCGGCGGCTTTTAACGCCCAGTCCCAGGTGCAGGGCCGGCAGCACCAGACGGTTTTTCAGGGTCATGCCCCGGATCGTCAGGGGTTGAAATAGTTTCATGGATTGTCCTCAATCAGCAGTGTCCGTCAAATAAATATTCTTAAGCCAGGGTTCCTGTCTGCTCCAGCATCTCATGTCACTCCCGGCGGGCGGTTAAACGTTATAGTACTGCATGGTGGCGTTGGGAATAACAGCCACTTTGGCGCCGTGCTGAAACCGGGATTCCAGGATTGCCCGTGTTTCCTCCCAGGTTTCAGTCCAGGTGATCACCTCGGGATTGGAGAACCAGTCCCCGAAGGTTTTGTCCAGGAAGGGGGCCATGATAATCAGATCCAGGCTGCCGGGTACGGTCGCAATCGGATACTGCCGTCCACCATAGCTCGTTCCCCAGCGACCCAGCAGGTAATGGATCACCTGACCTTCGGGGGAGTCCGCGATAATGACCATGGTGCCGGTGTAGTCTTTCAGGGGCATAATCCCCAGCCGGACGGCGATGGGCATCTCGTTGGCCTTTACAAATGCATTGGCGATGGTGAGATCCTTCCCGGAGGGGATCGGTTCGGTGGCATAGTGGGTCGCGGCCTTCTCCACCGCCTTTCCATGGGCGCTTTTCATGCTGCCGGCAAAAAGAGCGGTGGTCTCTCCCCGACCGTTGACAATGGCGTTAATGAAATAATCGATACCGGCCATGGCCGCCGCCTCGTCGATCTCTTCCCGCAGAATATTGGCATGGTGTTTCCCCATGCCGGTGGTCTCCTTGCCCATGGCCTCCACCTGGAGGTGGTAGTGGGAGATACTGTCCACGTGGGCAATCCCCGGCAGGATCAGTTTCCCCCCACCGCTGTAACCAGCCTGGGGATGGGGGGTTACGATGCCGATCCCGATTTTGAGATCCGCCTCCGCCACCTCCCGGTTGATCATCATCCGGGTTCCGCGTCGGGTGACACCCACCTCCACGCAGTTTTCATAGATATTGTGATTGTACACGCGAAACCGGCGGGTCATCTCGGGTCCCAGCTTCTTGCGAAATTCGTTCTGGGTCAGGGCTCCATGGGTTCCCAGGGCGCAGACAAAGGTGATGCGTTCTTCCGGGATACCGGCTGCCAGGAGTTCCGCCACGACCACCGGGGCAATTTCAAAGGTCCGGGTCGGTCGGGTCATGTCATCAAAGATGATGACGGCCGACTGTTTTCCTCTGGCCAGTTCAATGAGAGGCGGCGATTCGATGGGTGTCAGGATCGCCTTCTTCAGCTGGTCCGGGGTCAGTGCCGGCGTGTTCGCCCCGTTCATGGGACACAGCTGCACATCCCACTCATCCGGGAGATCAATGGAAAGGGTGGTATTTCCGTACCACAAGTGTCGCGGCAAATCTATTTTCATGACAGACCTCTGATATTGTTTAACTCCCGCTGGAAGCAGAAAGGCTGGAGACGCCAGTAACATTCGAACCTTAAAATCCCCCCATGCATGAATTCTCATGCCAATCCTTATCAGGGAGATCGGCAGTCTGGCAAGCCCCCGGATCCCGGGGTCGCAGTTAAGGCGGGAATGGGTGAGGAAAAGGTCAGGGACAACAGCCGGAGCAGTTTTGTGCCTGCGGGAACGGACAGACCGCAGGAAGCTATCCGGTAAACAGCTCTCCATTCTGATAGGCCCTGGTAAAGGCCTCAACAATCTCCGGGTCAAACTGCCGCCCAGCCAGCGTCTGGATCTCATCCAGTGCCACCTGCTGCTGCATCCCCTTGCGATACGGCCGGTCGGAGGTCATGGCATCAAAGGTGTCCGCGACACTGATAATCCGGGCCATCAGGGGAATATCCATTGCCTTCAATCCCCCCGGGTAGCCACCCCCGTCAAATCGTTCATGGTGCCGTCTCATTCCGGGAATGGCAGGTTTCAGTGCTTCAATGTGCTGCAGGATCTCGACACCATAATCAGGGTGCTGCTTGATACTTTCAAACTCCTCCCGGGTCAACTTTCCCGGCTTTCTCAGTATCTGGTCGTCAACCCCGATTTTTCCGGTATCGTGCAGGATGGCCGCCAGTTCGAGCCACTCCAGGTCTTCACCTGAGAGATCGAGATATCTGGCTGTGGCCATACTGAAGTCGCGGACCCGCTTGGTATGCATTCCCGTATAGGGATCCCTTTTCTCAATAGCGGTCACGATTGCTTCTGCTGTTTTCCTGAACATGATCTTCTGCTCTTTGTACAAGCGGGCATTTTCCAACGCAATGGCCACCTGGTCCGCCAGTTGTTCCAGCAGCAGCAAGTCGTCCCGGGTTGGTTTTTTTCCCTCGAGTTTATTGATCGCCTGGAGGACCCCGATAATTTTATTCTTTGTTTTAACCGGTACCGTCACCATATTTTTCGTTGCGAAGGAGGAATTTTCATCCATGCGGCGACTCCATCGCACATCTTCTGTCGTATCGGCGACCAGATCACATTTTCCGTGCAGCGCCACCCATCCGGCCACCCCCTCGCCCATTTTAAGCCGGTTGTTCTTGATCTCAGCGCCCTGCTCACCCAGCGCGACATCAAAATAGAGTTCATTGGTCTCTTCATCGATCAGGTACAGCGAGCCGGTCTCGCAATGCAACAGTTCAATCACCGCCTCCATGGCACTTTTCTTGACAACATCGTGATCCAGATTGGAATTCAGAATGCTGGAGAGCTGCGAGAGGATTTTCATGTCATGGCTCTGCTGCAGCGCCCTTGCCATGAGACGGGCATTTTCAACAATCAGGGCGACTTCAGAGGAGATGCTCTCGAGAACGACAAGATCCGCCCTGGTAAACGGATGTCCATTTTTTTTGTTGATGATCTCCAGCACACCGATCGTCTGGCCCCGCAGGAGCAGCGGCACCGCGATCAAATTGCGGGTCCGGTAGTCAATGGAAGCCGCCACACGGGGATCCCATGTCGGATCATTGGCCGTATCCTGGGAAATATAGGGCTGCCCGGTGGCGACAACCTGACCGGCAACGCCCTCTGTCCCGGAAATCACCCGCCCGTTCAACTCATCCGAACCCGGTCCCCGGGCAGCTGCAAATACCAGCGACCCATTGATGTCATCGCACAGCAGCAGGGCTCCGGAAATGGTTTCAGTCATACTCAGAACCTGGTCGATCATTCCTTCCAGAAACCGGTTCAGGCTGAAATCACTGGCGGTCACAAATTGTATCTGTTTCATGAGGTTAATCTGGTGACACTTTTCCCTGTATTTTTTTTCCAACGCAAGATATCGGTCTTCATCCACTGCATTGCCATCGACTCGATTCTTCAACATAAAGTCTCCTTTTCCTGTTCCCTATCTCTCGGGTCACTGATTCGATTACTCATGGTCTGTCATGCCTGCCGGGGTATCCCAGCGTCGCTTCAAGTCTCGATTGTCGCTTCGATTTCGCAGAAACCAGGGTCCCCGCAGCGAGACCCTGTCACAGGATTTCTGCGAGTGCCGACAATGGACAACAGACTTGACACTAGTAAAGTTTTCAAAACCATGTCAATACAAAATATTACGGAAAATTACACACGTGAAACGGTCAGGATTGCGAACGTGGGAACGGGGATGGTGTCGGGGCTTTCACTGGGGGTCTGCCACATGGAAACGGGAACCGGGACACTTGTCGTGAATCATTTTTCAGCTGGAATCCCCTGCACCAGCAGTCGGGATTCCGGTAACGAGCGCGGGCTTCTGTTTTGTCTGGCTGAGATAGATACCGGTGAAAACCACAGCAACAGCACCATACTGGATCATGGTCAACCGGTCGTCCAGAATCAGGACGCCCATGATCACGGTAAAAACCGGGATGAGGTTGATAAAGGCCGTGGCCTGGCTGGCGGGCACCTGGCTGACGCCATAGTTGTATGACCCGTACGCGCCAAAGGTTACAAACACTCCCAGGTAGACAATGGCAAAAGCCGAAAGCGGATTCATCACGGTCGGCGATTGAGTGGTGGGGAGGAAAAGAATGGGAAAATAGAACAGCGTGCCAAAAAAAGCCTGGAATGTGGTCAGAAAAAGCGAGGAATAGCGGTCGCTCAGCTTTTTCAGCGAGATGATGTACCCCGTGGCCGCCACCATGGCAAGGAATTCCATAAAATTCCCGAACAGCGGATCCGGGGCGTTTGCCGTGATTTCACTGCTGCCGCTGAGCAGGGCGATCCCGACCAGTGCCAGCATAAATCCGAGGATGGTCCGGATGTTCAGGGTCTCCTTCAGGAAAATCCAGGCGGCTATCCCTACAATCAGCGGCAGTGTCCCGGTGATCATACCGGCCTGGGACGCCGAGGTGTACTCCAGGGCTGTGGCTTCAAACAGAAAATAGAGCCCGGGTTCGCACAACCCCATAAAAACCAGGTATTTCAAGTCCCCTTTCCGAAACCGCAGATTCCGCAACGGTTTTAAAACAATCAGGATGAAAAGGGTCGCCACAAACAGACGGCCGAATATGACAACCATGGGGTCGTAGACCCTGAAGGCGACCTTCAGCGCAATAAACGAACTGGACCACAGAAGCGTGGCACAGACAAGACTGAGATAGGGTAAAAGACGTTTCGTCGCGGGTGACACTTGAAACTCCGGTGATAGTGGGTGCCTGATGAACGATCAAATTCTTCACAATTTGCTGCTCGACGACCGGCAGCGTCCCTGAAACGGACAAACCCCGACCTCAACAAACAGGCTGGCAGGAGGAATAAGGAGCGGTTGTTTTTGCAGGCTGGTACATCAAAAGCGTAATCCAATAAACCCAATCAGGCAACACCCGTTCACTGCCAGACATGACCCTGTTGAAGCAGAATTTATTATTGCAACGAGTATCTATTCAGTTCAATTTCCGCTCAGCCCCGAAGGTATTGTGTTTCAAGAACCTTGGAAGCCATGGATGGCTTCCAAGAGCTCCAGGAGGATTCATGCGTTTCTTGAAACACAATATCTTTTGGGCGTATGCAGGTGAATAGTAACTGCAACGAAACATGAGAATGATATTGCGGTGTTGACCCGCGACTGATATGAACCCCTTTCAGTTGGGAGACTTATTTCAAGATGATCTAAGCAATTGAAACAGCTCTATGACAGTCACTCAGCTCAGCTTGTTTTCCTTCGTGGACTTCGTGTCTCTGTGGTGAGTGTTTTTCATACAAACACCCGTGACCCGCAGGGCACAACGAAGGATGAGAAAGCCCGGTCCGGTGAAGGATCGGCAAGTCGCAGTTGCCTCAAAAATTTCAGGGTACCATTGACAGGAAGCGAAAAACTGCGAAAAATACTGATTGTCACTGGTAAAACGGAACACACACACTTCATCGATTCGCCAGCGTACAGACAAAGAGGAGATAGAAACAGCCATGAGTCAGGACAGGAGCCCCAGGATTTTTATTCAGTTTGCGGGTCAGGGCATGAAGTACATGGACGAGCTGCGGCGTCTGTACAGGATGAACCCCGATATTCAACCGTTCATCCATGACGCCGCCGCAATCATTCAGCGGGAACTGGCCCTTTACGATGACGCTGAAACCGACTTCTTCAGCCAGGGAATCGACGTGATCCGCTGGATCGAGTCCCCCGAGCAAACCCCGGATGCGGCTTACCTGCTCTCTTCTCCCCTTTCCCATCCGCTGATCTATCTCTGCCAGATCGCCACGTATATTTCCGTCATACAGGAGGGTCTGGATCCCGAATGGCTGATGGCCCACACTCACAGCGCCACCGGATTTTCCACCGGCATTCTGGCAGCCGTGCTGGCCGGCATGGGATTGCCGCTTCCGGCACTGAAGGAGATGGCGCTCAAGGTACAGGCCATGTTTTTCTGGCAGGGTGTTCGCTGCCAGCAGTCGATGGCCCGGTTCGGCATCCGGCTGGACCTGGACCCCGCCCGTCTGGATATCGGGGATGGCAGCCCCAGCTGTATGGCCAGTATTAACAATATTAACCGGCAGCAACTGGATGATTTCAACCGGGTTTTTTCAGACTATGGCATCGTTCATCCCGCTTATGAACTGCTGCCCGACCGCTGGATCGTGGCTGGTCTGCCGGAAAACCTGATTGCCTTCAGCCACGTTATCCGCGCCCGGGATCCCGAAATCGGCTGGAAATTCATCCCGTCAACCATTGCGGCACACTGCCCCTTTCTGGATTATGCCCTGGAGACATCGCCCATTGACGCCAGACGCATCGGTCTTTCCCTGAGCGGCAGCCAGCTGAAAATCCCCGTCTGGTCCAACGATACCGGTGCCAATCTTGGCAACAGCACGGACATTGTCCAGGATGTCATGCAGGCATACTTTATTCATCCGGCATTCTGGCGGAAACAGATCGCCCCCCTGACCGGCCTGAACGGCATCACCCATGTGCTGGATTTCGGCCCCGGGGCCGGCGTTGCCAGTCTGACGGAAAGCCATCTGACCGATATGCAAACACAGGTCATTCGTTGTACCATACCGTTGGGCCGCAGGAAACTGTTTGACGAGATCCTGCCTGTTTTGAACTGACATAAGCAACCGGAGTCACCATGCAAAACATCTTCGACCCCCACAGTGTCGCTGTCGTTGGCGTATCTCCCAACCCGGACAACCTGGGACGCAACATCATGCTGAACCTGATCGATTTTGGTTTCGACGGGATTGTCTACGGGGTGGGACCGAAAGGCGGGGCCATTGCGACCCGGCGTATTTACAAATCGGTGCTGGATATCCCGGACCATGTCGACCTGGCGGTCATTCTCATTCCCGCCCGCTTTGTACCGGAAGTGATGGAGGAGTGCGGTCAGAAGGGAATTCGCCATGCGATCATCGAAACGGCCGGTTTCAGGGAGTATGGCGAAGCGGGGAGAAAAATTGAAGACCAGCTGGTGGCGGTGACAAAAAAGTATGATATCCGGTTTGTCGGCCCCAACTGTATCGGTGTGATCAACATGGAAAACGGCTTCTGTGTCCCCTTTCCCCGGCTGAGGCCCTTTATCCGGGCAGGGGAGGTGTCGATCATCTCCCAGAGCGGCGGTGTGGGGCTGGCCATTCTCAATCACATGTCCGGGGAAGGCATCGGTCTGAACAAGTTTGTCTCCGCCGGCAACATGCTCAACATCGACGCTGAGGAGTTGCTGGCGTATCTGATCGCGGACGAGGGCACCCGGGTGATCTTTATCTACCTGGAGAGCATCCGCAACGGTCGCCGGTTGATGGAACTGGCCAGAGCGTCCACCAAGCCCATCATGATCTTCAAGTCCAACATCGGGCAGATGGGCCGGAGTATCGCGGCCTCCCATACGGCCTCGCTCTCCAATGACGACCGGGTCGTGGATACGGCCTTCCGGCAGTGCGGCATTACGCGGATTCACGATGTCACCACCCTGTCTAACTATTTGAAAACGTTGAAACTGCCGCCCCTGAAAGGCAAGCGACTGGCAATCATCTCCCGCTCGGGGGGTCATGCCATTATCGCAGCGGACGCCTGTGAACAGGTTGGATTCGAACTGGCCGAGTTTCCCGAACAGTTCATCCGTGAAATTGAAAAGCATTTCAGGGCCTCCGTCATCAAGCTGACCAATCCCCTGGACCTTGGGGATCTCTTTGATCTCGAAGTGTACTACCGCATCGTGGATGATACCCTGAAACAGGAAAACGTCGATGGGGTTGTCTTTCTGCACACCTCTGTCGCCCAGACCGATTTTGAAATGACCAGCATCCTGGTCAACCGGCTGGGAGAACTGGGTCGAACACACAATAAACCGGTAGCTGTCTATATCTCTGCAAACGCTGAAGATATCAGTCGGCTGCGGGCACAGACCGATTTCCCGGTGTTTACCCACGTGGTGGAGACCTTCAGGGGCTTGAAACTGGATTACGAACACGCACTGCTGGCCGAAAAAGCCGATGCCCTGGAAGTGATTCCGGAATTCAGCGTGGACAAGGCCGCGGTCGCCGATATGATCAAAACCGCCCAATCTGAAAACCGGGACCTCCTGCTGGATGAGGCTGTGGATGTACTGGAACGGTATGGCATCCCCACGGTGCGCGGTCTGAAAGCGACGAACGCCACCGAAGCCCAGCAGGCTGCAGAAAACCTGGGATTCCCGGTGGCCATGAAGATCATCGCGGAGCACATCTCCCACAAGTCGGATGTGGGTGGTGTCCAGTTGAACCTGCGCAACGGAAGGGATGTGGCCGACGCATACGCTGACATGATCCGGCGGATCCGCGCCGCCTACCCGGATGCCGGTATCGACGGGGTTCTGGTCCAGCCCATGGCGGTCGGGGGACGGGAACTGATCCTGGGCGGGCGTCAGGACCGCCAGTTTGGACCGGTGGTTCTGCTGGGTCTGGGCGGTATTTTTGTCGAAATCTTTGAACAGGCCACCCTCAGGGTCGCCCCCATATCCGCTGCCGAGGCCCGCGCCATGGTTGAGGAGTTGCACGGGGCACAGATCCTGATGGGGGCCCGGGGCAGCAAACGCTTTGACATCGAAGCGTTATTGGATGCCATTCTCCGTATCAGTCAGTTGCTGGTGGATTTTCCGCAGATTGAAGAACTGGATGTCAACCCGCTGCGTATTTTCCACGAAAACGAGGGCTGTTCCGCCCTGGATGCCAGAATCATTCTGGGCCGGCAGCCCGCATAATCATCAGCCCGGGAACGATTCAGCAAACCAACAAGCCGATCTTGTCACAACTGGGAACAGTTACACAGAAATACCGCGAGCATCCATGACCGGAAATAAAAACGTTCCCTGGGGTCTCCTCATCCTGATCCTGTTCTCTTTGACAGCCATGCTGCTGCTCTCGGGGGTGGATTATGAATGGACGCTCTGGCTGAATCACCACCAGATCGAATTCTGGGGGAATTTCACAAACCGGACCCTGGCAGATGGCGACCCCTTCGGCGGCAGCGATCCGGGAATTATTTTTGCACTGGTTATGTCAGCCGGGTACTTCTGCAGTTACCGCGGCTCCCCCTTTCCCAGGCTGCAGCCCTGGCGTCCCTACCTGGGATTTGTCTTTTTTTCCGCGCTGGTCACCGGGTTGGGGCTTGTCCACAGTCTCAAATGGATGGTCGGTCGGGCCAGGCCTTACCTGGTCGTCAAGAAGGGATTGCCTTTCACCCACTGGTTTGAGTCCGGGCCCCAGTTCGTCTCTGACGGTATCTTTTTTGGCAGCATGCCCAGCGGTCATACAGCCACCGCCATCCTGATGCTCACCCTGGCCTATATCCTGGCGGCAGATCGCACGCAACCCCTGCGGGTTCAGATCCTGGGATGGGTCTGGGGGGCGCTGACCCTGGTCTACGCTGCCGGCATGGCCATCGGTCGCAGCATGACCCTGCATCACTGGCTGAGTGACGGCACCGGCATCATACTGCTTGACTGGATCGCCATCCACCTGATCTTTTTCATAGTCCTGAAGATACCCCGGCAGGTTCAATATCTCCGGGTTCACGGACGCTACCCGCAACTGCCCCACTACTGGGAACTGCAGCTGCTCTGGCGTCTGCTGGTGCTGACCCTGGCCGTCATGGCCGTCGTCATCGGCATCAAGGCCATGGCCTTTCAGAAAGCGCCTTTCCTGGGGCTGATGCTGCTGCCGGCCATCCCCATCGTCGCCGTCACCGGGAGAAACCTCAAAAAGACATACCTCGGCATCATGGTCGCGTTTTCCCCCGACCCATCCGAAAATCCCGGTTCGACACTTCCTGTATGAAATATCTGCCAGTGATCCTGCCGGCGGCCGGCTGACCTGGGGTCTGTCATCTGCAGGGCGCGGGTGCAAATAGGATGTGAAAATGTTGCAAGAGATTGAACGGACATGTAAGTTATAGGTCGGGTCGGCAAACTTGAAGCGAACCATCCGGGCAACAGAAACACTCACTTTACCAAACCAGCAGGATCGTTGGCGCGGTCCCGCAATCAACACCCGCATTCCCATTTTCTGCCATGAGCGGCAACAACTGGTGGCCGGAATTCCGGAAGTACTCCCAGGCAATGGAGAAGCTGAGTCGCATTCCAGCGGTGGTTATCCGCGATCTGCGGGGAACAGTCCGTCTTTTTACCCTGCTGAAACAGGTCTCTGCCGGTCCGACGGCCATAGCGCCCGAAACGGTTGAACGTCTCACCCGATCAGCTGAAAAGCTGTTGCGGGAGATCGCGGTTTTGAAAGAGAACGCCCAGCAGGAACAGACCGTCAAATTCTATACTGCGTTTGTGCACACCATCGAAGCGGGACTGAAGGAACTGGCCGTTTCTCCGCTGGCCAACCTGGAAAGCGGATCGAAACCAGGGCCACAGACCGTCAGACCGGCCGAGACAACCCAGGAAACCTCCCAGGCCAACCAGTTCGGCACACAGCTTTACGAGCTGAAAAAGAAATACCTGCCGATCATGACCGCCCAGCACGAAGCCAGGGCGGCCAAAGGCCTGAAAAGTGCGACGGCGGATGAGGCCGACCGGCTGGAGAGTTTTTTCAACGTCTGTGAACACTGGCTCAAACATCTTTACGCCCTGGAGCACTCACAGCGCGTGCTGCTTGCAAACATCGGCGACAAGGAGACCCCGGTGGTGAAGGACCCCCTGCCACTGCAGTTTCGACTGGAACGGAACAAACCGACCTATACCATCCGTCTGATCAAAGCGAGTTACCAGCAGCCGACAGCCGATGACCTCACCACGCTGGATATTATCAACGGGTGCTGGGATATTCCCACCTTCAATCGGGACGGAAAAATCCTGATCGACCATAAGGAGGTCATTCGATTTATCCGTCTGCATTCGAAAAAAGATGACCTGATGAATTTCGGCAATGATCCTCTGAGTCAGATCGCGTCTCAGCTCTATGATATCCTGGTACAGGTTGTCGCTGCGTTGAAAGGCCTGTCCGAAAACACCATCTCGCTCATCAACCATACCCCCATGCAGGACCTGGAGTATGCGTTTGCCGGCATTAACCCGGATGAGTGCCGAACCCTGCTGCGGCTGAAATTCCATTCACTCCTGCCGGGAATCAACGAAGATCACTACCGGTTCAGCCAGAAGAAAACGCCCGGTGAACACAGCGTCCGAACCATCGAGGCCATGGAGGAGTATAAACGGAGCTTCGAAAAAACCCGGGACCAGCAGCTGACCAGCCTCAAATCGAGCCTGGCCATGTCCTACTGGTTGCGGAAAATGCTCCTGTCAGTCATTCGGAACAACCAGACCCTGAGAAAGAAAGCCCGGGAAACAGAGGGGCAGCCGGCGGAAAACAAAGAGGCCGCGGTGGATTTCAGCCGCTGGATGCTGGTCGGAACCAGCCAGACGATTGGCGACGAAGATATCGGCAATTTCTACATCAGTCCGGACGACATTATCAGCAGCCAGATGAGTATCCAGCGGGTCGATCGCACCGACAAGTGGATCGCTGTGCGAAAAAGTGAAAAAATGCACCGCATCCGCAAAAAGGACTTTTTTTTCGTCGTCCAGCGCCTGATCGACGACGACCTCAATCCGGCCCTGAAAAAATACGGTTTGCGAACGGTCGACCTGAATCACCAGCTGTTGCCGGAAATTCATGAGCGGCTGGAGGACACCCATCGGATCGAGGTGCTTCGTTCCGGTATTCTGGGCACCATCATCACGAATCTGGACGAGTTTATGGAAGCCACGGCGTTTCATCAAACCCTGCGACGGTACTTCCAGAAACCCGCTTACGACAACATTCATTACCCGACCCGGGAAAAGCTCAGGCAGCTGGCCAGCGGACTGACTTACAGCAACACCTCAATTCTGCAGATGAAATACCGCCGGGTGTTGAGGGTCAAGGAGGAGATCGGGGAGGAGCTGAAGCGCCTCAAGGCGGCCCTGTCATCCCCCGTAGCGGCAGGGGCAGAAAAAGAGCTGACAGAACGGAAACATTTGATTGAGAATCTCCAGAAGATCATCAGAAAGGTGCAGGAGATCCTGATTTTTGCCAAGCCCACCTTAAAAGACGTCCGGCTGGAACCGGACGCAAATTACATCGTGGTTTCCGATCTTTCGAACCAATCGTGACCGTGCCAACCGGATACCCGTTACGATCACACGACCAACATCCACACCCGGAAGATCCCGGACCCTATCGGGGAGTCATTGCCATGCAGGAAAACGACGCCATCACGGAAGTGTTTAATGAACGATCATTGAAGAATGCCATCTACAGTGCTGTTTTGATGTCGCTGATCGACGGGGAGCTCCATGAAAAGGAGTGGGTCGTGATCCAGGCCTTTGTTGATCAGCACTGGCGTGAGGAGTACGAAGACTTTGATCAGTACCAGCGTGCCATCAAAGAGAAGATCGTCAGGGAGGTCGAAAGCATTATTTCCGATCCCCAGCTGCTGAAGAAGAAAATCGAAACCATTGTGGAAGAGCTGATTCCCGATCTGACCCTGCCCCAGAAAAACATGGTGCTCAACCTGGTTGGCGATGTGATGGTCGCCGACGGAATTATGACCCTGGAAGAGTCGAAGCTTTTCGCCGTCTTCATGGACAAAATGGGTCTTCAAATCTATTGAGCCGATGTCCGAGAAGGACCGGATAGTATCAAACCCGCCTGTCTGGTCAAAAACTTGCAACCATCTCCAGATAATAGCCAGTTTTTTCTGATTGGCCCATAACCCTGAAACCATTCTTCAACTATGGGGCACCCGTTCACTACCACTGAACCGCCCGCGGAAACGGAATCCGGTCGCTGGTATCGCAGCAGACGGTCATCTCTGGTCCGGCGGTGCCGGATACTGGGGGTCGTATTGTGTCTGGGGATTTTCTGCCCCGGGTCCATTTTTGCCGGTGGTGTGGCGGATTTCGGGACCGTCTCCAAAAGTAAAATCACCCTGAACCCCGCCGGCGCAGCCGCTATTGATCGTATTCTGTTCGATATCACTGCGTTTCAGTTCGAGCAGACCAATACCCTCTCGCCGCTCTCCAACCAGGCCAGGATCGGTTCCTCTCCCGCAGCGATGTATTTTCTGGCGCCGGACGGGAACACCTACCAGGCGGAATCCATCAAATACGACACCGGGGAGGTCACCGGTGGCCACGTGGATCTGGCCTATCCCACGGCTTACTTTACGCTGGGCATCGGATTTGATGATCGCCGGGAGAATTACAAGGATGGCAAATATTTCCACAACCGGTTGTCCGCTGCCAATTTCAGCAGCCTGACGGTTGATCCGGGAATTGAAGCCAAATACACCCGGTCGACAACCAGCTTTCTGCTGGCCATCCCCATGCGTGGTTTTTCCCTGGGTGTCCGGCAGAATCAGCGGGATGTGGTCTATGAAACCAAAAACCTGCAGAGCGCCCGACTCGATTTCTGGTATCCTTATGTGACCACCTGGCCCGGGTTTTACAGTTTTTCCCAGGAGGGAAAGATCTCCGGCAAGAGCAGCTATCAATACAATGATTACGGGGTCATGTTCAACCTGAGCGCATACCAGCCCAAGCTGGACGTGGGATTCCTGGTCCGGCCCTCCGTGGAGGCGGTGATGGAATTCAAGCCGGTGGCCATTGGCACCACGGGCTCCACAAATATTACCCTGGAAAAACTGCCGTTTACCGAACCCGGACTCAACCTGACCACCATCGCCCTGGGAATGGATGCCGGACGGGTCATGGCCCAGGTGATTCTGGAAGCGGGGGACTATACAGACGCCGACAAATCCTTCCAGGCCATCATGCAGCCCGGAACGAGCAGCCGGAATCGAGCCTATGATATCGATGCCTACCTGCTCCGGCTGACCGTCAACCCCTTCTTCGAATTTGCCTACGGGGTTCGCAACCAGGAGATCGCCGGTTCTCTGACCCAGATCACCTCGCAGGTGATCAAGTTCCCGATACCCATGGGGGATACGCTGATCCTGACACTGGGAAGACAGACCATCGTCGTGCTGGACCAGAACGACGAAAAAGTGACCGAAGGCACGTCTTACAGCGTGTCCGCCGAGATGAAATTCGGGGCTCCTGTCAGCGGCCCGGGCCGGAGTGGCGGATCGATCACCGGCCGCGGCCTGCCGCCAAAAACGAAACGACTGCCCTACTACATGGAATATTGAATCGCCCAGCACCCGACAAGGAACACGACCTATGAAAAGAGGCAGTATTCTGATTATCCTGATCGTCCTGCTGATCCCCACCCTGGCGACTGCCGAGGGACACAGGATCGGTGTCGGCCTGGGATCCACGTCGGGGACGTTTGAGCGGTATGGACAGGCCGTCGATCTAAAGGGGGAGCTTCTGGAACTGCCGGTCTATTCTTACGTGTCGACCAACGGTCTGATGGTGGGGTTTCGACTGATGGAGTTCACGGTCAGGGGGAAGGAAACCGTGGGCCTGAACCGGCTGGAGTTTGCCTATAAGCAGTCCCTGCTGGCGGCCAGTCTCGGGTTTGAATTCAAGATCGGGGACAACGTCGCCATCACCCCCCAGATTGTCAAGAGCTACCTGGGAAGCAGCCGGTTTCACACCAGCACCTATACAACCTACACCGCCTATACCAGTTATCCCTATGAATACGTGACGGCAACGGACACCATCTCTGGTGCAGCCGAACTCTCCGGCTGGGAAGTGCCCGTTTACTGGGTGGGGGAATATTTCCTGGTTGGCTTGAAGCTCGCCTCCTACACCAACCGGACAAAGATTGACTGGCCAACCGGTTCCGGCAGCGAGGTCGTCCTCACCGGTGCCCTGTCCCTGCTTCTGGAAACCCGGTTCTGATCTGGAAGTTTACAACCCGGACTGGATCACCCGGCGGGCTTCCTGCATCAGGGTGTGCATCGTGGTATCGTCATATCCCGTCACGGGTATCGGCGGATGAATTTTCATCTCGACATCTCCCGGCAGCAGGTTGATGGTGCCTTTGGGCAGCACTTTATCGGTCCCGACAATGGTGATCGGCAGCAGGGGCAGATTCAGATCGATGGCCATTTTAAAAGCCCCTTTCTTGAAGGGCAGCATCTTGCCAGTGCCACTGCGGGTGCCTTCCGGAAAAAACAGGACGGACGTGCCGTTGACAATCCGCTTCTTGGCTTCGTTGATGGATTTGAGCGCTGCCTGGGTATTGGAGCGGTCAATAAAGATATGTTCCAGTTTATCGCAGGCCGGTCCCAGGAAGGGAACCTTGATCAGCGACGCTTTCATCACCCACTTGAAGTCAATCCCGATCCAGCCATAAAGTACAAATATATCATAGTGGCTCATGTGGTTGGAGATGATCACGTATGACTGATTGGGGTCCACCTGCTCTCTGCCGCTGACCGTTACCCGCATGGGGGTCATGAAACTGTTGAGACGTGCCCAGGATGCACCGCAGATCTTCGAAACCAGCCGGGGTTTCAAAAAAATCATCAGAACGAAGACCAGCGTTCCGAAAATTGCCGTGGAAAGTGCCATCACCGGTACAAAAACAAAGTATTTGTATGGCTGGTAAAGCCAGAACAAAAACCGTTTCCACAGCGATTCGATGACGACTTCTCTTTTATTCACGAATAACATCGTCAATATCCTCCAAAAAAGGCGTTTTGCCTGATGCCGATGACCAGAGAGTGAAGCTTTCCCCGATTGATCATCAGCCTGAACCCGATTTTTCCCGGCTCGCAGGCACTTTGTATCACCACCTTATACAAAACTTTTACAAAAGTCCAGCGATTTATATACCCCGGAAGAGCCGTCCCGTTGTCCCACAATAAGAAGATCTTATCCATTTTGACGTTTTCAGTTGTCTCCCATATCGCTATGCTATGGGTTCAAGGATTGAAACCAGACACTGCGCCGGACTGCAAAATGCCCCGGAATATGGTCTTTCATCGAATCAACCACCAGACAACAACCAGCGAATGGCACTCAACACAACCCCGTATGGTATGAAGACCCTCGAGATTGTCCGTCAGCTCAGAAAACGAGGCGTGGAAAAAATCTCTGTCCTGATGCGGCATTCAGCCCGGCACTACGATGAGGAGCACCTGGAAAGGGAATCCCTCATGTGGCTGACGGAGGAGGGCAAGCAGTATGCCCACGCGTTCGGTCAGCACATCCCCCCCACACCGCTGGCCCGTTTTTTCTCCAGCATGCTGGGACGCTGTATTGAAACGGCCTACCAGGCCGACAAAGGGTATACCAGCCAGGGCGGAAAAACAGAATCCAACATAGTCATGGTTGAAATCGCCCCATTTTTCGTTAAAAACCCGCCGGAAGTATTCAAACTGCACCGGGCGCTGGGAACATCCCAATTGTTCAGAGAGTGGTTTGCCGGGAATCTTTCCAGCGAGCTGGTGGGTCGCTCGGATAAAATTGCCCGTGAGATGATCAGCCGACTGACCCATCTCCTGCAGGAGGGCCCGGCTTCCCACATCGATTTCAATGTCTCCCATGATTGGAATCTGACCATGGTCAAGCACCATTTCCTGAAACTGGAACATGAAAAAGCCATTGCGGTGGAATATCTGGAGGGCATCGTGATCTTTGAAAAGGACGATGCCTTCTATATCACCAGTCATGAAACCGGTCCCCTGAAACTCGATCCGATTCCACCCGGTGCCTGATCCCCCGCTTGAAACAGGTCTGACATGAAAGAACGGTTTGACATCGTTGACCGGAACGATCACGTCATCGGCCAAGCCGAACGCAGCCAGGTGCATGGCAACCCGGAATTGATTCACCGGGTGATTCACATTCTCGTTTTCAATTCCGCCGCCGACTGGTTTCTGCAGCAACGAAGCTGGAACAAAGACACCCAGCCCGGAAAATGGGATACGGCTGTCGGGGATCACTTGGATACCGGCGAATCCTATCTCCAGGCTGCCCTCCGGGAAATGAGGGAAGAGCGGGGTATCGAAACGGCGAAATCCACCTGAACCCCCATGAAATCCTGACCGGACGATTCTGGCAACTCGATGAGATCCGGAGCCGGATGGCGGAAGGCATAGTCACCCCCCAGTTTCTCGAAGAACTGAACCGGTACCAGGACCTGGAGAACCGTTGACGATGGCACAGAGCCCCGGGCGACAGCAGATGTGCCAGCGCCAGGAAAACGGTGACCGTGATCCGGACAGAAAGGCTGAAGACCGGGAAGGGGTGCCACCGACAACCGCTGGTGGGAAAAAGTGGTGAAAACAGTGACGGGATCGATCAATCTGATGAAGAGTGGGTGACAGAATTTAACCTTAAGTGGTATTTGTTGGGGGATCTGTCATCATACCCTTCCGCAGTGAAGGGACACAGACCCGAGAGACTGACGGTCAAACCACCTGGAAGATTTCTTTCAAACCGATATGAAAACCACGCAAACGAAATGGTTGATCCTTGTTGTCTCATGCCTGGCAATCGGGCTGGGGAGCTGTAAAAGTTCCACCAGCACCGATGAAACAGCGAGTTCCAGTAATCTGACCTGTGTGAAAGTGGCCACCGATGCCTCCCACGATGTCTATCTGGGGGGGCACACCGCCACCGCCCTCGATTCACATGCAATCATAGGGGAGACGGATATCTTCCTGATCAAGTATACTGCGGATGGCACCCGTGCCTGGTCCACCCTGATCGGCAGCACCAGCGGTGATTACCTGCAGGGCATGACCATCACCACCGCCAACCAGGTCCTGATCACCGGGTATACCTACGGCACGCTCACCGGAAACACCAACAGCGGTGGAGTCGACATGCTGCTGGTCAAAACCGCTGCGGACGGTTCAATAATATGGGAAAAGCAGTTTGGCACCGCTGCAGATGACTACGCCTATGGCATCACCACCGATGCCACCGGAGATATCTATCTGGCAGGTCACACCTACGGCTCCTTTGCGGCGACCCTTTCCGGCACCAAGGATTTTGTGCTCCTGAAACTGGACAATTCAGGAAACCAGGTCTGGTCCCGCCAACTGAGCAATGATGAGGACAGCAGCGCCGCTGTGGTCAACGGCGTCTACGGCATCGACGTCAAAACCGATGCCGCGGGCAATGTCTACGCTGCCGGGTTCACAACCGGTCAGCTTGCCGGGAACACCAGCAGCGGCAAATATGATCTCTTTGTGGTCAAGTACGACGGGTTGGGCAACCTGATCTGGGTCAGACAACTGGGATCGGTCGGCAACGACTATCTCCGGGGGATGCAGGTCAACGCCGCAGGAGATGTCTATCTGACCGGATATACGGATGATGCCCTGGCGGGTCAGACCTATCTGGGCGAAGCGGACCTGTTCCTGGTCAAACTGGGCAGTGACGGAACGATTGCCTGGATCCGGCAGCCGGGAACGGTGAACAGCGAATATGCAAACGGCATCGCCCTGGACAGCAGCGGGGACGTTTTTCTGGCCGGCAGTACAACCGGGTATTTGACGGGGACCAGTCTCGGAGGGTCCGATTTGATCATGCTCAAATACGGGTCGACGGGCACGCCCGCCTGGACAATACAGATGGGAACCGCCTATTCAGAAGCGGCTCGCGCCATCGCCATCGATGCCTCGGGCGATGTTTATATCACCGGATACACCTACGGTGCGCTGGACGGCAACGCCAATCCCGATCTCGTTTACTACTCGTTCCTCAGCCGTTACAACGCAGCGGGAGTCCTGAACTGGACCCGGGCATTCTGATCCCGGAAGCCCTTTTCCAAATCCGATTTTTCCCCTGACGGCACCCAATCGAACAAGGCGATTTATCCACCCGCACATCATTTTAACTTGCTGATATTTTTATATTAGGGAATTATATAACGAAATTGTGTTGATTTTTTTCCAATTACATAAAAAAATAGGTCTATTAACCAGTATAAGGACAAAAACGGGCAGAAATGCACCTGTTTGACGCTGGAAGTCCCGGCAGGGACAGAGTGTCAGACGCGGTTATGCGTTCAGCATGACCCATTCTTAAAACCAAGCTAAAAGGTTATATGAACAGCGATGATGATATATGCTTTAGTTACAGCACGCTACTATTATTCAACAACAGATCCGGTCACAAACCAAACTTGATATTTGAGCTGATAAGCTCGTTTAAATTCACTCTATTCAGCAATCTGGAGGCGTTATGGAGCAAACAGCCCGTTTTGACGGTGGCAACCACATCCTGATCAGCAACAGGATTCCATACGAATTCTTTATCACCCAAGGCTCAGGCGAAAGCAATATCGCTATCCACGCAGGATCCTACCACCTGGCACTCAAAGATGCCGGCATTGAAGCCTACAACATTATCTGCTACTCATCCATCCTCCCCGGAATAGCCAGACAGATTGACAAACCCCAGGGTATGGTCCACGGGTCCGTCATGGAAACCATCATGGCTGTGGGCAACTTCGAACAAGGTGAATCGGGAGCAGCCGGTATCATATTTGGCTGGCTCTACGATAAACAGACCCAGGAAAAATACGGCGGTCTGGTATGTGAAACAAGCGGCAAGACCACGGAAAAAAAGATTGAGCAGGAGCTGAACGACAGCCTGCAGGAACTGTATACCAATGGTTTTTCAGAACAGTATGATCTCAGGGACATCACCCTGATTTCACGAGAACTGACTGTTGAGAAAAAACATGGGACCGCGCTGGTTGCCTTATGTTTCACAAACTATTATGTGCCCATCATCGATGGCAGATAAACGGATGAGTTTCGGAAACTTCAACGAAGATTTCGAACTGCCGGACGCAAACATCGTGATTCTTCCAGTTCCCTTTGACAGGACCAGCACCTGGCAGAAAGGGGCCAACAAGGGTCCCCATGCCATCCTGGAGGCGTCGCCAAATCTTGAATTCTACGATATTGAAACCGGGACAGAGGTTTACAGACGGGGTATTTACACCAAAAAACCGATCCAGGCGGACAGTTCTGAAACCATGGTGGACAGCGTCTTTGAAGCGGTGCAGACCGTCCTCAGGCAGGAACAGTTTCCCGTGATTATCGGCGGAGAACACTCGGTCAGCCTAGGCGCAGTCAGGGCGGTCCACAACCACAACAGCCATTTTTCCGTTCTGCAGCTCGATGCCCACAGCGATCTCAGGGACACCTACCTGGGATCCGGGCTCAACCACGCCTGCGTCATGGCAAGAATCCGCGAGATCTGCCCCATTGTGCAGGTGGGTATTCGCAGCATGGATATCACGGAGATGGATGCCCTGGACCGGGAAAGGGTATTTTTCGCCCACGAGATCCACGACAGGGAAGACTGGATGGACCGTGCCCTTGATCTGCTTGAAGACCGGGTGTATGTCACCATCGATCTGGACGTTTTCGACCCCGGTATCATGCCATCGACCGGAACCCCGGAGCCGGGGGGACTTGGATGGTACCAGGTGATGCGCCTGCTGAAGCGCGTTGCCGACCGCAAAACGGTCATCGGTTTCGACGTGGTGGAGCTCTGTCCGGGCGCCAACAAAGCCCCGGATTTTATGGCAGCCAAGTTGATCTACCAATTTCTCAGCTATATCTGGAGATAAAACATGGGCAGAGTGTTGATTATCGGCGCCGGCGGTGTCGGAGCGGTGGTGGTTCAGAAATGCGCCCAGGTCCCCCACGTGTTCGAGGAGATCTGTCTGGCCAGCCGTACGATTGAGAAGTGCCGGCAGATCCAGTCCCGGACGCCCCGGGCCATCGAAATCGCACAGGTCGATGCAGACAGCGTGGCAGACATGGTCGCCCTGATCCGCCGGTTCCAGCCGGATCTGGTGATCAATGTGGCACTGCCCTACCAGGACCTGAGCATCATGGATGCCTGTCTCGCAACCGGGGTCAACTACCTGGACACAGCCAACTATGAGCCCCTGGACGAAGCCCGGTTCTGCTACCAGTGGCAGTGGGACTACCAGGAGCGATTCAGGGAGAAAGGGCTGATGGCATTGCTGGGCAGCGGGTTCGACCCGGGGGTCACCAATGTCTTTTGTGCCTATGCCCAGAAAAACCTGTTTGATACCATCAGGACCATCGATATCCTGGACTGCAATGCCGGGGACCATGGTCACCCCTTTGCCACCAATTTCAACCCCGAGATCAACATCCGCGAGATCACCCAGCGGGGCAAATACTGGGAAAAAGGGCAGTGGATTGAAACCGAACCGCTCTCACAACACATCGATTTTGACTATCCGGAGGTGGGTGTCCGCAAGAGCTTTCTGCTCTACCACGAGGAGCTCGAATCCCTGGCACTGAACATTAAGGGGCTGGAGCGGATTCGCTTCTGGATGACCTTCTCGGAAAACTACCTGACCCACCTGCGGGTACTGCAGAACGTAGGCATGACACGCATCGACGAAGTGGAATACGAAGGCCGGAAAATCGTCCCCCTGAAGTTTCTGAAAGCCCTGCTGCCCGAACCCTCTGAGCTGGGGGCCAACTACACGGGAAAAACGGTTATCGGCTGCATCCTGAACGGCAGCCAGGGGGGCCGGGAGAAATCCGTCTATATCTATAATATCTGTGATCACGCCCAGTGCTATACGGAGGTCGGTTCCCAGGCGGTCTCCTATACCACCGGCGTTCCCGCCATGATCGGGGCCATGCTGATGATGACCGGTGTCTGGAAGGGGCAGGGTGTCTTTAACATGGAAACCCTCAATCCCGATCCGTTTATGGATGCACTGAATCAACATGGACTGCCATGGACCGTGACCGATTTTCACAAATCAATCTAGACCGGATCGAAACCCCCTGTTATCTGGTGGACGAAGTTCTGCTGGAGAACAACCTCCGGATCCTGTCCGAGATGCAACGGCAAAGCGGCTGCAGGATCCTGCTGGCCCTGAAGGCCTTCGCCATGGTCTCCCTCTTTCCACTGATCCGCAAAGCACTGGCGGGCGTCTCCGCCAGTTCTCCCTGGGAGGCGCGACTGGGAAAGGAGGCCTTCGGCGGCGAGGTGCAGACGTACTCCCCCGCCTATTCCGACGCGGATATCCGGCAGCTGGTCAACTGGTCCGACACCCTGATCTTCAACTCATTCGGACAATGGCAGCGATACCGGGACCGCATTCCCCCCCATATCCAATGCGGCCTGCGGATCAACCCCGAATACTCGGAAATCGATATCGACCTCTATAATCCCTGTGCCAGGGGATCCCGACTGGGTATTACCCGGAGCCAGTTCCGTACCGGGGACCTGGAGGGGATTTCCGGTCTCCATTTTCACACCCTCTGCGAGCAGAATGCGGATACCCTGGAGCGCACCCTGGCCGTCATCGAAGAGAAATTCGGTGCCTGGATTGGTCAGATGCGCTGGATGAATTTCGGTGGGGGGCATCACCTGACCCGGGATGATTATGACCGGGAACGGGCAATCCGCGTCATCCGCTCTTTCAGGGAGCGGTACGGTGTGGATGTGATCCTGGAACCCGGAGAGGCGGTGGCGCTGAATACCGGGGTGCTGATCGCGTCCGTGGTGGATATCA
>Ga0180009_10000772_pt1 | contig 41578 bp, 34 predicted proteins | sample OS_PC_MetaG_FD_123537 | JGI IMG/M metagenome (GOLD analysis project Ga0180009, IMG submission 123537) | Groundwater microbial communities from the Aspo Hard Rock Laboratory (HRL) deep subsurface site, Sweden - OS_PC_MetaG | ecosystem: Environmental > Aquatic > Deep subsurface > Groundwater...
TCTGGTTAATATAAGCATCTTATCTCCATATAAGGCGCTCCCCCAGGACACAGCACCCTTTGACACAAAACCCATTCCGAAAGTTGTAGATTGTTCTTGTAATTTCCGGAAACACCATCTGCTAATGTAGCATAGCTTAAACACTCATGTAAACATATTTTCACACAATCATCACGCGGTCGTAATAATAATTTTCATACGAAGGTATTATGAGTTGCTTTCCAGCCAGCTTCTGACCTCTTTCAGTGCGTCATCCAGCCGATTTATCTCAGTGCCGCCGGCTTGCGCGAAGTCAGCCCGGCCGCCGCCCTTGCCGCCTATCTGCGCGGCCACGTGATTGACCAGCTTGCCGGCATGGTAGCTGCCGGTCTGGGCATCGCCGACACCGGCAGCCAGGCGCACCTTGCCATCGCTGCTGGCGGCCAGCAGCACAATCACGTTGGCATCGCGCGCCTTGAGCTGATCGATCTGCTCGCGCATGATCTTTGCATCCATGTCGCCGACGTTGGCCACCACCAGCCGCGCGCCACCGGCAGCCAGCGTCTCGGCCTGTGCCAGCAGGTCACCGCCTTTGCCGCTGGCCAGGTCAGACTGCAGCTTGTGAATCTCTGCCTGCAGCTCACGCACCCGGGCCTGCAATTGTCGGGTCTTGTCCAGCAGCTGTTCCGGGCTGGCCTTGAGCAGCTGTGCCAGCTGCGACTGCTGCCGGTACAACTGCTGATACTGCGCGATGGCATGACCGCCAGCCACCGCCTCGATGCGCCGGACGCCGGCCGCGATGCCGGTCTCATTGACGATCTTGAAAGCACCGATGTCACCGGCCCGGCTGACGTGCGTGCCGCCACACAGTTCAATCGAGAAATCACCGAAGCGCAACACGCGCACCTGGTCGTCGTATTTTTCGTCAAACAGCGCCATGGCACCGGCTTCCAGTGCCTGCTGCAGCGGCATTTCGCGTATGTCTACCGCCACATTGGCGCGGATCTCATCGTTCACCAGGGCTTCAATCTGCTCCAGCTGTTCGGCACTGACCGCTTGCGGATGCGAGAAATCAAAACGCAGGCGATCCGCGGCGACCAGTGAACCTTTCTGCTCGACGTGCTCGCCGAGCACCTGGCGCAGGGCCGCATGCAGCAGATGGGTGGCGGAGTGATGCCGCACAATGTCCGCGCGTCGCGGACCCTGCACCGCTGCGTGCAGCACATCACCTGGCTGCAACACGCCGCTGCTCAGCTCGCCATGATGCAGGTGATAGCGGCCGGCATGCTTGCGCGTGTCGCTGACGACAAACTCAGCCTGGGCACTGGTCAGGGTGCCGGTATCACCGACCTGGCCGCCGGATTCGGCATAAAACGGTGTGCGATCCAGTATCACCACGGCTTCCTCGCCGGCCTCCAGACGCTGCACCTGCTGGCCGTCGCGCAGTAGCGCCAGAACCCGGCAGTGATCGTCCTGGAGCTGTTCATAGCCGAGAAAGCTGGTCACCGGCAGACTCTGCAGCAGTTCGCTGTCCAGACTGGTGTTCTGCTGGAAGCGGTTGGCGGCGCGTGCTCGTTCACGCTGGGCCTGCATCTGTGCATCAAAACCGGCCACATCCACAGTCAGACCATGTTCGCGCGCCACATCCTGGGTCAGATCCAGCGGAAAACCATAGGTGTCATACAGTTTGAAGGCGATATCACCCGGCACCTGCTGATCACTCTGGCTGCTTTCCAGCACGCCGCGCAACAACTCCATGCCGCGCTCAAGGGTCTCGCGAAAGCGCACTTCCTCATCGTGCAAATGGCTGCGGATCTTGTCGGCGTGACGAACCAGTTCCGGATAGGCGTCACTCATCAGCGCCTGCAGTGGTTCAAACAGGCGCCAGAAAAACACCTCTTCGGCCCCCAGCTGATGGCCGTGGCGGATGGCGCGGCGTATGATGCGGCGCAATACATAACCACGCCCCTCATTGCCGGGCAGCACGCCATCGGCGAGTAGAAACGCACAGGCACGGATGTGATCGGCCAGCACTTTCAACGACGGCTGCTGCAGATCGGTACACCCGGTGAGTTCCGCCGCCGCCTTGATCAAAGGCTGAAACAGATCGGTGTCGTAATTGTTGTGCACGCCCTGCAGGATCGCCGCCAGCCGCTCCAGGCCCATGCCGGTGTCGACACAGGGCTTCGGCAGCGGCTTCAACTCGCCATCAGCCGCGCGATCGAACTGCATGAACACCAGGTTCCAGATTTCAATAAAGCGATCGCCGTCTTCGTCCGGCGAGCCGGGCGGGCCACCGGGGATGTCGGCACCGTGATCATAGAAGATTTCACTGCACGGCCCGCATGGCCCAGTGTCGCCCATGGACCAGAAATTGTCCTTGGCGCCGATGCGCGCGATGCGGTCAGCGGGCACGCCGATTTCATCGCGCCAGATCGCCTCGGCCTCGTCATCGTCCTCGAACACGGTGACAAACAGCCGCTCGGCCGGCAGGCCGTAGACCTCGGTGAGCAGTTCCCAGGCGTAGCGGATCGCTTCGGTCTTGAAATAGTCGCCAAAGCTGAAGTTGCCCAGCATCTCGAAAAAGGTGTGATGGCGGGCGGTGTAGCCGACCTGGTCCAGATCGTTGTGCTTGCCGCCGGCGCGCAGACAGCGCTGCGAGCTGACCGCACGCTGATAGCTGCGCTGATCGGCACCGAGAAACACATCCTTGAACTGCACCATGCCGGCATTGGTAAACAGCAGCGTGGGATCGTTGCCCGGCACCAGCGGCGCACTGGGCACCACGGTGTGGCCGCGATCGGCAAAGAATGCAAAAAAGCGGCTGCGGATGTCAGCGCTGCGCAAAAAGTCCTGCATGGTCTGGTATCACTCCAACAATATGGCTCCAACAATATGGCTCCAACAATATGGCTCCAACAAAATGGTATGGCGGCAAAGGTGGTGTTTGCGGCCCGGCAATCGCAAGCGGTTCAGTCGTCGCCAGTGCTGTGTACCACCGTGCCGGCCTGCTCTGCGGTGAAGCCACGCCGCATAAGTGCCTGATACAGTTTGCCGCGCTCCCGGTATGAACCAAGATCCACCGACCTGCGGGAAACAAACCGGCGCGCCGCCTGCAGCCAGTCTGCATCATCCTCAAGATGCGCGCTGATCAGGCTGTCATCAAGCCCCTTGGCGGCAAGTTCGGCGCGTATGCGTCTGGGGCCGTACAGGCGCTCGCGCCGCTGGCGCACAAAACTGCCGGCAAAACGCTCGTCGGACTGCAGACCATGCTGCTGACACCAGTCCAGCACCTCGTCAGCAAGGTCCTCGGCACAGCCTTTGCCAATCAGCTTCTGCGCCAGTTCGCAGGCAGCATGTTCACGCCGCGAGAGCATGCGCACGGCCGCAGCGCGCGCGGCGGCAACGTCCATGGCCGACTCCGGCTGGGCGTCAGACACGACCGCAATGCAAATCAGCGCCGGGGTTCCGCCAGCAGCGGCTTATTCGGCCAGTTCCGAGGCCGGCTCGGCCGCTGCGGTCTCGTCTTCGCTGCTGGCCCTGGCGCTGCCCGGCTTTACCAGCAGCTGGTCGCGCAGCCGTTGCAACAGCTCGGCCCGGACTTCCGGATGATCTTTGAGGAACTGTTTGGCGTTGTCCTTGCCCTGGCCGATGCGGTCGTCGCCGTAGCTGTACCATGAGCCTGATTTCTGCACCATCTTGTGCTCCACGCCGAGGTCGATCAACTCACCTTCCAATGAGGTGCCCTCGCCATAGAGAATCTCGAACTGGGCCTGCTTGAACGGCGGTGCCATTTTGTTCTTCACCACCTTGACCCGGGTTTCGTTGCCGATCACCTCATCGCCGCGCTTGATCGCGCCGATGCGGCGGATGTCCAGCCGCACCGAGGCATAGAACTTCAATGCGTTGCCACCGGTGGTGGTTTCCGGGCTGCCGAACATGACGCCGATCTTCATACGGATCTGGTTGATGAAGATGACCATGCAGTTGGTGCGCTTGATGTTGCCGGTCAGCTTGCGCAGCGCCTGCGACATCAGGCGTGCCTGCAGGCCGACATGCGAATCGCCCATCTCGCCCTCGATCTCGGCCTTCGGCGTGAGTGCGGCCACCGAGTCGACCACGACAATGTCCACGGCACCGGAGCGCACCAGCATGTCGGTGATTTCCAGCGCCTGCTCACCGGTGTCCGGCTGCGAGATCAGCAGATCATCCAGGTTTACGCCCAGTTTGGCGGCATAGCCTGGATCCAGCGCGTGCTCGGCATCGACAAAGGCGGCAGTACCGCCGATCTTCTGCGTCTCGGCCACCGCCTGCAGCGCCAGCGTGGTCTTGCCGGACGATTCCGGCCCATAGATTTCCACCACACGGCCTTTCGGCAGACCGCCGATGCCCAGCGCGATGTCCAGCCCCAGTGAACCGGTGGAGATGCTCTCGATGTCCGGCATGGCGCTGCCGTCGCCCATGCGCATGACCGCGCCCTTGCCGTACTGCTTCTCGATCTGACCCAGTGCTGCTGCCAGTGCGCGCTTGCGATTGTCGTCCACGTGATGCTCCTGAAGTTGTTGTCTGCCATGCTGCTGCCGCCAGGCGGTGACAGCCAGTGGCCATGACAGATCATGATGTCAATGTTGCTGTGTCGGCCACAATTATCGCACAGCGCTGCCTGCAGGCAAGCGCGCATGCTGTGGTCAAGCGATTGGCTGACAGCTCAGCGCGGCGTTTTCCTGCAAGTCTCCCCAAGCAGCGTGCCATGCTGCAGCAGATCGGCCAGTACGGTCAGCGCGTGGTCGACCGTCTGCCGCCGCACCTGCTCGCGATCACCATGAAAATACTGTGTGTCCAGCAGCACATCGCGATCGCTCAGATGCCAGCCAAAACAGACCATGCCCACCGGCTTGGCGGCACTGCCACCGCCTGGGCCGGCAATGCCGGTGACTGCCACACAGGCCTGGGTTTGCGTGGCGCGGGCACAGCCTGTTGCCATGGCCTGAGCCACCGCTTCGCTGACCGCGCCATGTTCGGCCAGGGTTCGCGCGCTGACTCCGGCCAGATGCTGTTTCAGAGCATTGCTGTAGGTCACCAGAGCACCGGCAAACCAGGCCGAACTGCCGGCCACATCGGTCAGCCGTTTGGCGATCCAGCCGCCGCTACAGGACTCGCAGGTGGACAGCTGCCAGCCGCGTTCAAGCAAGCCCTGTGCAATCAGATTGATGTTGACATCCACTTACAAATTGCCGCTGTGCAGGCATTGGGAAACCATTAGCATAGTACAGCATGAACCAGACCTCATCATCCACAGCCGCATCAGCCGCCAGCAGCAGCGCCGGGCACACGCCGATGATGCGCCAGTACCTGCGCATCAAGGCCGACCATCCCGACACCCTGCTGCTGTATCGCATGGGCGATTTCTACGAACTGTTCTTTGATGATGCAAGGCGCGCGGCGCAACTGCTGGACATCACCCTGACCAAACGCGGCAGCAGCAATGGCGAGCCGATCCCGATGGCCGGGGTCCCGTTCCACTCGGTCGATGGCTATCTGGCGCGGCTGGTGCGCCAGGGCGTCAGCGCCGCGATCTGTGAGCAGATCGGTGATCCTGCAACCAGCAAGGGCCCGGTCGAGCGCAAGGTGGTGCGCGTGGTCACCCCCGGCACGCTGGCCGACGATCATCTGCTGGACGCGCGCAGCGATGCCCTGCTGGCCGCCCTGCACCGCCATGGCAGGCAACTGGCGCTGGCCTGGGTGGATCTGGCCGGCGGTCGCTGCGGAGGCCGCCTGCTGCGTGACGAATCCGAACTGCGCGCCGAACTGCAACGACTCAATGTGGCCGAACTGCTGCTGCCGGAATCGCTGCCGGCACAATGGCCACAGCTGTTTCCCGAACACGCCGGCAACACCGCTGAGCGCAGCACCGGCGACCAGAGCGGACCACCACTGCACCGGCTGAGTCAACCACGCCCCGACTGGCAGTTCGATGCCGAGCGTGCCGTCGGCATGCTGTGTGAACAATTCCACACCGCCGATCTCAGCGGCTTCGGGTTGGACCCGGCACAGCACGCAGCGGTGATCGGTGCCAGCGGCGCGCTGCTGCATTACCTGCATGAACTGCAGCACACCGAGCTGCCGCATCTGCGCAGCATAACGCTGGAGCATGGCGACGATGACCTGCTGCTGGACGCCATCACGCGCCGCAACCTCGAGCTGGACCAGCACCCGGACGGCCGCCGCGAGCACACCCTGACCGCACTGCTGGATCATTGCCACACCGCCATGGGCTCGCGTCTGCTCAAGCGCTGGGTGCTGTCTCCGTTGCGGCATCGTCAGCGCCTGCTGCGGCGCCAGCACAGCATCACCGAACTGCTGCAGACCGGTCTCTACGGCGAGCTCCAGGAACAACTGGGCGGCATCGGTGACGTGGAACGCATCCTCACCCGGGTGGCACTGCATAGCGCCCGCCCGCGTGATCTGCTGGCACTGCGCAATGCCCTGCAACAACTGCCGGCCATTCAGCGCCTGCTGCAGACCGCCAGCAGCAGTCAGACCCAGGCGCAACTGCCACACCAGTCTACACAGCACGAGCAGGCCACAGAGGACAGCCGGCCATCCCCACTGACCGCGTTGGCCGCGCAGCTGGATCTGCATCCTGAGGTGCTGGCGCTGCTGGAACGCGCCATCAGTGCAGAACCGCCGCCGCAGCTGCGCGATGGCGGTGCAATTGCCGAGGGTTATGATGCCGAACTGGATCGCCTGCGTGCCATGAGCCGCGAAAGCAACGATTTTCTGCTGCAACTGGAGCAGCGTGAGCGCGAGCAGACCGGCGTTGCCAACCTCAAGGTGGGCTACAACCGCGTGCACGGCTACTACATCGAGATCAGCAAGGCCGAGGCGCGCAAAGCCGAAGCCGAGCGCATCCCCACCCATTACACCCGCCGGCAGACGCTGAAAAATGCCGAACGCTACATCACCGAAGAGCTCAAGCAATACGAGGACCAGGTGCTGGGCAGCCGCGAACGCGCGCTGGCACTGGAACAGAAACTGTACCAGGATCTGCTGCAGCAACTGGCCGGCGAGCACGCTGCACTGCAGCAGACCAGCAATCTGCTCAGTCGGCTGGATGTGTTGTGCTGCCTGGCCGAACGCGCCACCACGCTGCGCTTCAACGCGCCGGAACTGGTCGCCGAGCGCGGCATCGACATCCGCGCCGGCCGCCACCCGGTGGTGGAACAGGTGCAGGCACAAAACTTCACCCCCAACGACTGCCTGCTCGACCACGCCCGGCGCATGCTCATCATCACCGGCCCCAACATGGGCGGCAAATCCACCTACATGCGGCAGATCGCGCTGATCACCATCCTCGCCCACATCGGCAGCTACGTGCCCGCCGAAGCCGCGCGCATCGGCCCGATCGACCGCATCTTCACCCGCATCGGTGCCGGCGACGACCTCACCCGCGGCCAGTCCACATTCATGGTGGAAATGAGCGAGACCGCCAACATCCTGCACCACGCCGGTGCCGACAGCCTGGTGCTGATGGATGAAATCGGCCGTGGTACCTCCACCTTCGACGGCCTGTCACTGGCCTGGTCAGTGGCGGTCGCACTGGCCAGCGAATGCCGCTGCATGAGCCTGTTTGCCACCCACTACTTCGAACTCACGCAACTGACGGACGACCACGACGGCATCGCCAACGTGCACCTGGACGCGGTCGAGCACGGTGCCCGCATCGTGTTTCTGCACGCCCTGCGCGAAGGCCCGGCCAGCCAGAGCTATGGCCTGCAGGTGGCGGCCCTGGCTGGCGTGCCCGAGCACGTGGTCAAGCGCGCCCGGAGACGGCTGCAGCAACTGGAACAGCAGGCCCGGCAGGCGGGCGACCCGCCGGCGCAGAGTGACCTGTTCGGATGCCTGCCGACTGCGCCACAGACCACGCCGGCGGCCACCAGCAAGCAGTGCACCGACAGCGCCAACAGTCAGCTAATGCAGGCCCTCAACGAACTGGACATCGACGACCTCAGCCCCCGCCAGGCACTGGATGAGCTGTATCGCCTGCAACAACTGCTGCAGCAGGATGAGTGAATGCTTCTCTACAAATTCCAGCGAGGACGCTGGCGCTCCAGAGCCATGCTCAAGCACAATACTCACCGCTAATGAATCGCTTCGCGATGGTTGTGTAGACTGGACCCCGGCTTTCGCCGGGGTGACGGCACAGCTTGTCATTTGAACGAAGCCGTCATCTGTCTCGCGACCTTCATGTCGCTCGCACTGCGTGCGACCATGGTCGACCCGATCAGCGGTCCTGCTGATCGGTCGGCGCAGGCCGCGTTGCGTGTCGCTTATAAGGAATCGCTTCGCGATGAATTAATAGACTGGACCCCGGCCGCGTTGCGTGTCGCTAAACACGCCATTCACCGTCGCAAAGCGACCCCTCCAGGGGTGACAAGCGTTGTTTGAACACCAAAACGCAGCCGTCGTACCGGCGAAGGCCGGTATCCAGTGAAACTATAGTCGCGCAGCGACACATCACCAATTCCAATATCAACACCAATATGGACTGGATCCCGGCCGCGTTGCGTGTCGCTATACACGCCTTTCACCATCGCGGCAGCTATTCACATTCATTCCAGTCCTTTCACCATTTAACCGTCGCACAGCGACACAAACCATGCCAGCGGGGACGCTGGCGCTCCTAAACAACGTTCAAGCGCAAAACAACGCTCACCGTAGGAGCCTGCTGGCAGGCGAACCTGGACGCGCCAGTCCCAGATCATGAATGCGTTCCAGCTATGCCGCATCCAATCAGACTGCCATCTCAAAATGTGCCAGCGAGGTAGCAGGCACTGCAAAACAATGTTCAAGTGCAAAACAACGCTCACCGCAGGAGCCTGCTGGCAGGCGAACCTTTCTCGCCGCGCCGCAGTACGGCAAGCCCAGTCCAGCCACATGTTTTCCAGTCAGGCTGTCATCCTGATGAGAGCGCAGCGAGCAGAGGGATCTCACTTCTCAAAAGCCAACAAGCACAGCTTCGTCTCAGCCAACACAATAGCCGAAACGTAGCCCAACCCCCTCCCCTGCACAGCGGGGGAGGGTCGGGGTGGGGGCACAGCAAAACAAAGCCCAGGCGCGCCAGCGTACCCGCTGGCAATGCTTGAAGCGAATTGACATTAAGTACAGGTCATCCCTAGAGAGCGCAGCGAGCCGAGGGATCTCTCTATGCCCGCACGTTCAGGGAATTCGCAATGCAGGTTGAAATCTGGTCAAATCCGCCAAATGAACAATACAATCAGCGCCAACCATCGCGCCAATAGCGATGGCACAACAATTGCATTACTTGCGGCATGCAAACAGGAGAGCACATCATGGGACAAGGTTCTGCAGGAAATGTGATTGCCGCACTGGCCAGCTTCTTCATTCCCGGGCTGGGCCAGTTGCTGCAGGGACGCTGGATCTTGGCCGGATTCATGTTCGTCCTCGCCGCACTGTTGTGGCTGATACTGCTAGGCTGGATCATCCACCTGTGGTCGATCATTGACGCCGCCGTGTACGATCCACCCCAGCGGCGCGGGTACCGCTACTGAGCACGGTTTAAGCAGCATTTAGTGCACCATGCCAGAGCAGGCAGCGAGCCTGCGGGTCGAACATCGCCACTGGCATGGCAAATACACACATGCGCTGACAGGCCTCAGGCATAAATACAGGCCGATTTATACCGACCGACATTGCAAATGTCTACACAAACGTGTAGACTTTGGTAATGAAGATAGCGGGTTCGACTGGGATGAAAATAACTGGCCAAAGTGTGGCAAGCACGGTGTCAGCCAGAGTGAAATCGAGGAAGTGCTGACCACCGCACCTGCTGTCATGCCTGACCCCTATCCCGACGAGCCACGGCTACGAGCCATTGGCCGCACCACAGCAGGTCGCCATGTCTTTCTGGTGTTCATGCCACGTCAGATCAATGGTGCAACGTGGCTACGCCCCATCAGCGCCCGATACATGCATAGAAAAGAGATCGACCACTATGAAAGCAAAACACAGCGCTAAACCTATGCCCTCACTGCGCAGCGATGCGGAGGCCGAGGCTTTTGTTTCCACGGCTGACCTGTCTCGCTATGACTTGTCCGGCTTCGAGCCCATGAACTTCGAAATTGAACCCAAAACAGCTGCGCTCAACATGCGGTTGCCCGAGCCGTTGCTGCAGGCCTTGAAGCGCAAAGCAAAAGCCAGAGGCATACCCTACTCGCGTTATGTGCGCCTGTTGCTGGAACAGGATTTGAACAAGGACTAGTGTACTCCGCCGGCGATATCCGCAATCCGTCACCAGCCCCGCCCATCGCACTCGTGTGCGATCACAAACCGGCCGGAACGATGGGCCCCGGCCTGCGCCGGGGTGACGAGCGTTGTTTAGCATGTAGGCCGGATAAGCGCAGCGCATCCGGCAGCCATCTGGAGATGCAAACGAGCATCAACCAATGCCAGCGAGGACGCTGGCGCTCCAAAGACTCGCTCAAGCGACAAACCCAGCCGTCATTCCGGAATCGCGACAGCGATATTCAGAATCCACCAGCAGCGCTGATGCACTAACGTGCGCTCAGGCACCAGTCAAACGGCACCATGGATTCCGGCTCTGCGCTGCGGCCGGAATGACGGCTTTGATTCAACACCGAGCAGATCTTAACGCCCAACACGCAGGCAGAAAAATGCCGGCTACAAAGCCGGCAAACTCCCCCTCCCCTGATTTATCCATGGCCTGATTCATCCATGGCCTCATTCATCCATGGCCTGATCCATGCATGCTGTTCCCGTGCCGGACCATGGGAGCAGGCATTGTCAGTCAGCGGCAGGCCGCCGGCACAAACGCAGGCGCGGCACCGGCGGTCTCGCGGCAGTGCCAGGTGAGCACATCGCCCGCCCACTGGCCGGCAAACACAAACTCTGGTTCCACCGGCAGGGCGTCGGTGTGGCGCATGGCGATGTGCAGTTCGGGTGTGCGACAGCTGCCGTCGATGCGCAGCGCGGCGATGTAGGAATCCGGCGCATCAACATGCCGGTACGGCTGCTGTGCCAGCCTGGCGGCAGGGCTCGCGCAGTGATCCTGCAGCACCGCCATCACCGTCATGGCGGTGGCTTCGGCTTCGGACACTCGCGCCTGCACGGCGGTGCTCTGTACCTTATCCATTGTCACCGCCCATGTCAGCAGGCCGGCGACCAGTGCCAGCAGCAGGGCCGGCACGGTGTAGCCACGACTGTGTTGTGAGCTGTGTTGTGGGCTATGCAGAGACGCTGGCCGATGGCGGCTGGTTCTGCTGTGGTGCTGTATCACGTCCATGTTCTACTCCTTATCCCTGGTTTGCTGGCTGCTGTTGCTTACTGTGCCTTGCTGGTTCGGGCTGGTTCGGGCTGCTTCGGTGTATGCAATAGACCTGGTTCGGTTTCCGGCTCTGGCACTGGCTACATGCGGCAGTCGGCCGGCAGATAGCGCATGGCCTCGCCGCTGGTGCCGCCGGGCAGACAATTCCAACTGATGCTGCTGGTGCCGGCAAAGGTCGGGACCAGCACCATTTCGATGGTGCCGGCAACGCCCACGGCGGCCTCATCGACCTGCAGCGTCAGCACACCGGTGTTGGCATACAGTCCGGCATCACAGTATTCCAGCGCCACCATGGCTCCGGGATTGATGCCGGCCTGATCCGCGTCGGCGGGAAAAGTCCCGATCGGCAAGCCCATCGCTGTCTCCCCGATTGACATCTTCATCGAGCCGGCCGCGCTCAGGCATTCGGCCACTTTCGCCCGTGCCACGTAGGTGGTGTAGGCGGGCACCGCCAGCGCCATCAGAATGGCCAGGATCGCAATCACGATCATCAGCTCGATCAGGGTAAAACCTGACTGCTGGCATCTGACTGCACCATCCCTGGTGGTTACCGTGCCAGCGTCCCTAATGCTGGTGCGCTGGCTGGCCGTACTGATGACCCTGTGCATGCTGTGCTCCACTACGCTGATCCGGCCTTGAACATCCATGTCTTCACCGGATAACGTGATCTTTTGTTGATATATATGACATAACTTAAATTGTTGTGATGTTAATGTCAATAGTAATGTCGTTTTATTGTGATTTTTATGTGGAGTTTATGTGATATTCGACATATGGGCACGTCTGATGGCATACAGCTGTTTACTTGGCATGCGGATTCTGCAGATCTGACGATTTGAAGGCAGCTGTCAACGCCTGCGATAGGATAATGAGTCTGATCGGGGTAGAAATGTTCATTCACAGTCGGTGACAGGCAAGCTCGCCTGCCAGTTTTAGCATCATGTGCCTGGCAAACATCAAACTTTACAGAGTCAAGCTGATTGCTTCCGTGCGGCCAAAGCAAAAAAAGGGACGCAGAGCGTCCCTTTTGAAATGCTAACAATCAGCAGTATGATTTTATACGCGACATTCTGATGGGAGATGTGCTGCAAGTCCGGCTGTGGAAGTACAATTCCAGGTCACTTGGCCAGTATTGGGTGCAATTGCGCCTGTATAAACCAGAACTGGATCAGCGGCTGCGCCTGTGTTGACCGTTGTAATGGTTATCGTTGGCGCTGCACAAGTACCACCAATTGCAACACCTGCAACGAAGTCTTCGACTGTTCCACCTGGAACGAAGACATATCCAGTGTTGGCTGCAGTAGGTACTGTTGCGCCCGGAGCAGTCTGACAGAACTCACTGAGTGCAAGTTTAGCACCACCGGCAACACTGGTGCCTTCCAATACTTTGGTACGAATGGTGTAATCCTGATAAGCCGGTACCGCAATCGCCATCAGAATGGCCAGGATCGCGATCACGATCATCAGTTCGATCAATGTAAAACCCTGCTGGGCTTTGTTCTTGAGCTGGTATTTCATTTTGAACTCCAATTAGTTACGGGATGATTGAACATAAGTCCGTTTATTGTCAAGGCACCCGCAACCGGGCACCACTACGAAGTCTACGCTCCCTTGAGACTCGTGTCAATACCCATTCACAAAGATGAATCGATACTCACAGACGGCATTATGCAGCGGTTGCAAGTACCTGTCAAGGCTTGTTTTTGTGTTTTTTGTGTTTCAGCGGCTTGTGTGAAGAAACGATCATGTTGCCTTGCTGGTGTTTTCCGGCTGCGCTGGCTGCGCGGTCTCAGTGATTGCTGCTGTGCTGTGCTGGCACCACAAGGCCCAGCGGCGTGAGGTTTGCCGGGATGGTGGATTGGTCGGCGCTGCGGGTGGATTCCGGATATCGCTGCCACGATTGCGGAATGACGGCAGGGTTTGGTTTAGCGGTAGCCATGGTAGCGCGGGTTGCCGGCAGCCACGGTAGCGCGGGTTGCCGGGCACGCAAAACAGAGCCGTCATTCCGGCCAGTGAGCCGGAATCCATCGTTCCGACGCTTTGTGATCTGCTCGTTCTCATGCTCTGGGTGGATACGGCCAGCCACTGTGCAATGTCACAGGGGACATTAGAAGCCAGTGGGTTGGTCGGCGCTGCGGGTGGATTCCGGATATCGCTGCCGCGATTGCGGAATGACGGCAGGGTTTGGATTAGCGGTAGCCATGGTATCGCGGGTTGCCGGCAGCCACGGTAGCGCGGGTTGCCGGCAGCCACGGTAGCGCGGGTTGCCGGGCACGCAAAACAGAGCCGTCATTCCGGCCAGTGAGCCGGAATCCATCGTTCCGACACTTTGTGATCTGCTCGTTCTCATGCTCTGGGTGGATACGGCCAGCCACTGTGCAATGTCACAGGGGACATTAGAAGCCAGAGGGTTGGTCAACGCTGCGGTTGGATTCCGGATATCGCTGCCGCGATTGCGGAATGACGGCAGGGGTTGGGTCTGAACCATGCTCTGGAGCGCCAGCGTCCCCGCTGGCATGATTGAGTCGCTGCGCGACTGTGGAATGACTGGATACCGGCCTTCGCCGGTATGACGGCTTCGTTTTAATGTCTAAACAACGCCCGTCACCCCGTTGGTATCGCTGCGCGATGACCAATGGCGTGTATAGCGACACGCAACGCGGCCGGGGTCCAGTCCATTAAACCATCGCAAAGCGATTCATTGAATGGCGGGTATAGCGACACGCAACGCGGCCTGCGCCGACCGATCAGCAGGATCGCTGATCGGGTCGACCATGGTCGCACGCAGTGCGAGCGACATGGAGGTCGCGAGACAGATGACGGCTACGTTTTAATACCTAAACAACGCCTGTCACCCCGTTGGTATCGCTGCGCGATGATCAATGGCGTGTATAGCGACACGCAACGCGGCCGGGGTCCAGTCCATGCAATAGCATCGCGAAGCGATTCATCATCAGCCGGAGTTGGGCACAATCCAGCCCATCTGCACCGCGCCCCACAGTGACAGGATGAACAGCAGTGACAGGCCGATGCGCCAGCTCAGGCGGCGCACCACGCGGTCGCCTTCGCCTTTGTCGTGCAGCATAAAATAGAAGCTGGAAAACAGCGCGTAGACGATCGCCAGCATAAAGATGACAACAAACACTTTCAGAAGCATGGAATTACCCGGTCACTGACGCCACATCTGCAGTGGCATGACGAAAACCAAAACGAACTATACTATGAACAGTCCATCATGGGTCTGAGCCGCAGCATTCGCAAGTACGGGCTGGTCTGGTTGCTGCCGGCAGTGCTGCTGGCCGCAGGTTTTGTGCGGCTGGGCTTTTGGCAGCTGGACCGCGCCGAGCAGAAACGCGACATCCAGCAGCAGATTGACGCTGCCGGCACGCTGGCGCTGGACGAGGTGAGCGCCACCAGCGCCGCCTACAGCAAGGTGGCCGGAAGCGGCGAATACCTGCCGCTGCCGCTGCTGCTGGACAATCAGGTGCAGGATGGCCGCCAAGGCGTGCACGTGCTGTCGCCGCTGCGGCTGGATGGCGGACGGCTGCTGCTGGTCAATCGCGGCTGGTTGCCGCTGGCCGCCGATCGGCGAGCATTGCCGGCGGTTGCGACACCCGAAGGCGAAGTCGCCATCCGTGGTCGGCTGGCACCGCTACCGGGTGTGGGCATGCGTCTGGGCACGCAGCCGGCGCTGGCGCCGCAGCAGTGGCCGCAGTTGATCACCTATGTCGATGCACAACTGTTGCAGCAGGGTTTTCGAACACTGCTGCAGCAACCGGATCTGCAACTGCTGCCGCAGATTCTGAAACTGGATGCCGACGCTGCGCACGGCTTTGCCGGTCGCGACTGGGCGCTGATCAATTTTGGCCCGAACAAGCACACGGCCTACGCGCTGCAGTGGTTTACGCTGGCGGCGACGGTGCTGGCGACGTTTGTGATTCTGTCGCTGCGCAGTGCCCGGCGACGCTGAGATTGACACTGAGCCACAGACGCGAACAGATGACTTTGCCAGAGAACTTTGCCAGAGAACTTTGGCCAAGGCCGAGAAGCGAAGGCAGTGGCGGAAATGCTCAGCAAATGCCGTGCCACGAATACCACAGGTGTTTCGTTGCCTGACCAATCAACACAACACAGTGAAACCAACATGAAGCAAACCACCGAGAACAGCCAGCGCATCGACCCGCAGCAGCAGCGCCGCAGCCGCTTCACGCTGCTGGGCGTGCTGCTGGTGTTTGTGGCGCCGATTCTGCTGGCGGTGTACCTGCAGAGCGACCTCACCGACTATAGCCCGGCTGTCACCACCAATTCCGGCCTGCTGCTGGACCCGCCGATTCCTGTCAACGCCTGGGAGCCGCGCCAGAATGCGCTGGGCCGGCCGTTGTGGACGCTGCTGGTGTACTCGCCAGAGGCTTGCGTGGATGCCTGCATCGAACATTTCAGCTGGCTGCAGCAGTTGCAACTGGCGCTGGGCCGGCATGCCGATCAACTCACACTGGAGCTGATCGGGGTGGCACCCGATGCCGAGCAGGCGGCGCAACTGGCCGAGCTGGGCGTGACAGAAGTGCATCTGCTGGATGCCACAGAACCATTGACACTGGCGGCCGAGCTGGCCGTGGATGAGCAGCAGCAACAGCCGTGGCAGACACTGCTGCTGGATCCGAATGGCTATTTTGTGCTGCGCTATGACCACAACGCCGACATCACCGGCATGCGCAAGGACATTGACCGGCTGATCCGGCAGAGCAACAAGGCGCAGGGTTTGAATTGAGGCTGGCTGGGCTGGTTGGTAGCCGGTGGCGTTGATGCCTGTTCGGCGAGTCAGACAAAGCCCGTCATTCCGGCCGCAGCGCAGCGTAGAGCCGGAATCCATCGTTCCGCCTGTATGATGCCTGAGCACAGGTGAGCGCGTCGCCGCTGTTGGTGGATTCCGGATATCGCTGGGGCGATTCCGGAATGACGGCTGGGTTTGTCGCTTGAGCGAGTTTTTGCAGCGCCAGCGTCCTCGCTGGCATTGGTTGCGGCTCGTTTGCATCTCCAGATGGCTGCCGGATGCGCTGCGCTTATCCGGCCTACATGCTAAACAAGGCTTGTCACCCCGGCGCAGGCCGGGGCCCATCGTTCCGGCCGGTTGTGATCGTATACGAGAGCGATGGGCGGGGCTGGTGATGGATTCCGGATACCGCTGGGGCGATTCCGGAATAACGGCTGGGTTTGTCGCTTGAGCGAGTCCAGATTCGCCTGCCAGCAGGCTCCTACGATGCGCGTTGTTTTGCGCTTGAACATTGTTTAGGAGCGCCAGCGTCCCCGCCGGCATGATTTGTTTCGCTGTGCGACGGTGGAATGACGGTATGAAGCAGGTATCGCTGCGCGATGACCAATGGCGTGTATAGCGGGCACGCAACGCGGCCTGCGCCGACCGATCAGCAGGATCGCTGGTCGTGTCGACCATGGTCGCACGCAGTGCGGGCGACATGTAGGTCGGGAGACAGATGACGGCTGCGTTTTTGATGTTTAAACAACGCTCGTCACCCCGGCGCATGCCGGGGTCCAGTCTCTTAAACCATCGCGAAGCGATTCCTTTAAATTGAGCGGTAATACAATGCATCGACAATACAATATCTTGCGCTGGCTGTCGCTGATTGCGGTGGGTTTTGCGCTGGTGGTGATCATGCTCGGGGCCTGGGTGCGTCTGTCCGACGCCGGCCTGGGCTGCCCGGACTGGCCGGCCTGCTACGGCCACATCACCTGGCCGACGCAGGCGCACGAGATCGAGCGCGCCACGGCCAACTACCCCGAGCGCCCGGTGGAGGTGCACAAGGCATGGAAAGAGGTGATCCACCGCTATTTTGCCGGCACGCTGGGGCTGATCGTGGTGGCACTGGCGTGGTTGAACTGGAAGTTGCGCAAGCATTACCGTGACCTGCCGCTACGGCTGTCGCTGGTTCTGATTGTGGTGATCTGCATCCAGGCGGCGTTCGGCATGTGGACGGTGACGCTGCAGCTGCTGCCATGGGTGGTGACCACGCATCTGATGGGTGGCATGACCACGGCGGCACTGCTGTTCTGGCACGCGCGCCGGGTGCGTGCAGCGCAGCCGCGGCTGTCTGTGCATGAGCCGGGCGAGTCCGGGCTGCGGGATCTGCAGCCTGGCGATGCACACTATCGCGTGTCCCATCACGGCACCGCACCACAGCTGCGACCCTGGGTGCTGGCCGGGCTGGTCGTGCTGCTGATGCAGATCGCACTCGGTGGCTGGGTGTCGAGCAATTATGCCGCGCTGGCCTGCACCGACCTGCCCACCTGTCAGCAGCAGTGGTGGCCGGATACCAACTTCGCCGAGGGCTTCAGAATCGCGCGCGCGATCGGCATCGACTACGAGGGCGGGGTGCTGGATCAGGCCGCGCGCAATGCCATTCACATCAGCCACCGTATCGGCGCAGTGCTGGCATTTGTTATCATTGCCGGCATGGCCATTGTGTTGCTGAGAAACCCGATCACGCGCTTTGCCGGCCTGCTGGTTGGATTGCTGCTGCTGGTGCAGATCACACTGGGCATCAACAACATCGTGCTGCTGCTGCCGCTGTGGAATGCGGTCGCGCACAATGGTGTGGCGGCGCTGCTGCTGCTGGCGGTGATCAACGCCTTGTGGCGCACGCGCAAGGTGACCAACAGCAAGCCTGCGCAGGTCTGAATCAGGCTCATGAGCACCAGCATCAGCATGCCGCAGCAAAACCACTGGCTGCACAACTACTACGAACTCTGCAAGCCGCGCGTGGTGATGCTGATCGTGTTCACCGCCGTGGTCGGCATGCTGCTGGCCGATCCCGACTGGTCGAACTGGCCGCAGTTGCTGGCCGGCATGCTCGGCATCACCCTGGCCTCGGCCTCGGGGGCAGCGCTGAATCACCTGCTCGATCAGCGCATCGACATCAAGATGCTGCGCACCCAGCACCGGCCATTGCCGCAGGGACAGACCTCGGCCAACCGCGTGCTGGCGTTTGCCATCACGCTGGGTGTGCTGTCGATGCTGATCCTGGGTGCCTGGGTAAACCCGCTGACCGCCGTGCTGAGCTTCTTCTCGCTGATTGGCTACGGCATCATCTATACCCTGTTTCTGAAGTGGGCCACGCCGCAGAACATTGTCATCGGCGGGCTGGCCGGGGCGGCACCGCCGCTGCTGGGCTGGACCACGGTGACCGGCACCATCGAACCGCACGCGCTGCTGCTGGTGCTGATTGTGTTCGTGTGGACCCCGCCGCACTTCTGGGCGCTGGCGATCTACCGCCGTGACGATTACGCCAAGGCAGCGGTGCCGATGCTGCCGGTGACGCACGGCATTCATTTCACCCGCTGGCAGATCCTGTTCTATACCATTTTGCTGTTTGTCGCTACCATCATGCCCTGGCTGACGCACATGAGCGGGCTGTTTTACCTGGGCGGCGCGCTGGTGCTCAACATCGCTTTCATGCGCTATGCCATTGCGCTGCTGAACACCGAAAACGAGCTGCTGGCGATGCGTGTGTTCAATTATTCGATTTTTTACCTGATGGCGCTGTTCGCTTTTCTGCTCGGCGATCACTATCTGCTGGGCTGAGCGCCACAGTACCCGACCTGCAACCGTTTCCATCCACGTTTTCTGACCACGGACACTGACACCATGACTTCGGCCACCGGCACACCTCGCAGCTTGCAGCAACTGGAAAACCACGGCGGCTTCATCGGCCGTCATATCGGCCCGAACCAGCACGACATCGACGCCATGCTGGCTGACCTGGGCTGTCGCAGTCTGGACGCGCTGATGGATGAGGTGATGCCGAAATCCATTCGTCGCAATGATCAGATGGAGCTGCCGCGGGCCCTCAACGAAACCGAGATGCTCACCCGCCTGCGCCAGCTGGCCGGGCAGAACGTGGTCTGCCACAACATGATCGGGCTGGGTTACCACGACACCATCACGCCACCGGTGATCAAGCGCAGTCTGCTGGAAAACCCCGGCTGGTACACCGCCTACACACCCTACCAGGCGGAAATTTCGCAGGGCCGACTGCAGGCGCTGCTGAACTACCAGCAGATGGTGATGGATCTGACCGGCATGCCGCTGGCCAATGCCTCGCTGCTGGATGAACCCACCGCCGCCGCCGAAGCCATGGTCATGCTGCAGCGCATCAATGCGCGCAACAAATCGCGGCGTTTTTTGGTCACTAGCGACGTGCTGCCACAGACCCTGGCGGTGCTACAGACGCGGGCGGATTATTTCGGCATCGAGGTGGTCTGCGTGCCACCGCAGGCACTGCTGGAGGACACCGCGCTGCTGGCCGACTGCTTCGGCGTGCTGCTGAGTTATCCGGGCGTCGATGGCGGCGTGGCCGATCTGCGACCATGGATTGAAGCCGCCCACGCCAGCAATGTGCTGGTGGCGGTGGCAGCGGATCTGCTGGCGCTGGTGATGCTCACGCCTCCGGGCGAGATGGGTGCCGACGTGGTCATCGGCAGCAGCCAGCGTTTTGGTGTGCAGCCTGGATTTGGTGGCCCGCATGCGGCCTTTTTTGCCACCCGCGACGATTACGCCCGACGCGTGCCCGGTCGCATCATCGGGGTGTCGAAAGACCGCCTCGGCCAGCCTGCCCTGCGCATGGCGCTACAAACCCGCGAACAGCACATCCGGCGCGAAAAAGCCATGAGCAACATCTGCACGGCGCAAGCGCTGCTGGCGATCATTGCCGGTTTCTATGCCGTCTATCATGGTGCCGACGGACTGCGCACGATTGCCAGCCGCGTGCACCGGCTGGCACAGCTGCTGGCAGCCGGCCTGCGTGCCGGCGGCTGGACGCTGCGCCATGAGCATTATTTTGACACCCTGTTTGTCAGCGTGGATGGCACCCGCCGCGATCAGATCATCGCCGCCGCCGCCAACGCCGGCATCAACCTGCGTCGCGATGACGCCAGCGGCATCGGCATCAGTCTCAATGAGTGCAGCACGCGCGAGCATGTGCAGACGCTGTGGCAGCTGTTTGCCGTTACCGCCGACATCAATCTGCTCGATGCCAGCATGACTGCGCCGGCATTGCCGACTGCCTGCCAGCGCCAGAGCGCATTCCTGCAGCATGAGGTGTTCTGTCGCTATCACAGCGAAACCGAGCTGCTGCGTTATCTGAAGCGGCTGGAAAACCGCGACATTTCGCTGACCCACTCGATGATATCGCTGGGTTCCTGCACCATGAAGCTGAACGCAGCGGCGGAAATGGAGGCGGTCACCTGGCCTGAATTTGCCACCATCCATCCGTTTGCCCCGAATGACCAGACCCGCGGCTACCGCGCGCTGATCAGCGAGCTGGAGGACATGCTGAAAACCTGCACCGGCTACGACGCCGTGTCGCTGCAGCCCAATGCCGGCTCGCAGGGTGAATACGCCGGACTGCTGGCGATCCGCGCCTGGCAGCAGAGCCGGGGCGAAGGCCATCGCGACATCTGCCTGATTCCGCAATCGGCGCACGGCACCAACCCGGCCAGCGCACAGATGGCCGGCATGCGCATTGTCATCATAGGCTGCGACGACGAGGGCAACATCGATGTCGAGCAGCTCAAGGCCAAAGCCGAGCAGCACAGCGACGAACTGGCCGCACTGATGATCACCTACCCGTCCACGCACGGTGTGTTCGAGGAGCGGGTGACCGAGATCTGCGACATCGTGCATGAACACGGCGGCCAGGTGTACCTGGACGGTGCCAACCTGAACGCGCTGGTGGGCTGGTCGGCACCTGGCCAGTTCGGGGCCGACGTCTCGCATCTGAACCTGCACAAGACGTTCTGCATTCCGCACGGCGGCGGTGGCCCTGGCGTCGGGCCGGTGTGCGTGCGCGAGCATCTGGCCGAATTTCTGCCCGCACATCCGCTGCAGGAAGAACTCAGCGGCAAGCTGGGGCCGGTGTCCGGCACACCATGGGGCTCGGCCGGCATTCTGCCGATCTCGTGGGCCTACATCACGCTGATGGGCCGCGACGGGCTGCGTCGCGCCACCCAGGTGGCGATCCTCAACGCCAACTACCTGGCCACGCACATCAACGACAGTTTCAACGTGCTCTACAGCGGCCGCAACCAGCGCATCGCACACGAGTGCATCATTGATCTGCGCCCGTTCAAACAGGCCACCGGCATCAGCGAGGAAGACATTGCCAAACGACTGATCGATTACGGTTTCCATGCCCCGACCATGAGCTGGCCGGTGCCCGGCACGCTGATGATCGAGCCCACCGAAAGTGAGAGCAAGGCGGAACTGGATCGCTTCATCACTGCGATGCGCGGCATCCGCAACGAGATCCGCATGATTGAAAACGGCACGCTGGATGCCAGCGACAACCCGCTGAAAAATGCCCCGCTGACGGTGGCCGAGGCCTGTAGCGATGACTGGCAGCATGCCTACCCGCGCAGCCTGGCGGCCTGGCCGGTGGCCAACCTGCAACGCGCCAAGTACTGGCCAGCGGTGTCGCGGGTGGACAATGTACACGGTGATCGCAACCTGGTGTGCAGCTGCCCGCCCCTGTCCGACTATGCCGACGACGATTCGGTGGCACTGCGGCAGGCCGGATAAAGTGGGCCATGCGGACAGTTCGGTGACACGCAGCCGTCGCACAAGCATCGCCGACATGGCGCGCGAGCGCAGATCTGGTTATCCCGATTCAAGCGAGCGCAACGCAGGCCGCGGCGCTTGTGCGGCGGGTCTTCGGGAGCGACTGTGTCGGCGCGACTCTGTGTTGCTTGCTTGGCAAGGGAGCAGCCATTCCCTGCGCAACGCGCCTTGATTCGCACCGGCACAGTCGCTCTGAGCGTTACCTGACTATCCGCATGGCCCACTAATGCACTCCGCAGCAGCAACCGGCATGTCCCAGGGTGAGCTCTGGATTGATTTTGCCCACAGCGATGAAGCGGATCAGTGGATCAGCGTCAACGACAACGTCATGGGTGGCGTGTCCAGCGGTGCGCTGGAACGTGGCGAAGATTGTGCCGTGTTCAGCGGCAGCACCTCACTGCAATACAACGGCGGCTTTGCCTCGGTACGGCGTCACCTGATGCCGGGCGAGCTGCGCGCTTGTCGGGCCCTGACCGTGCTGGTCAGAGGCGATGGCCGTCAATATCAGCTGCGGCTGCGCCAGCAGCGCGGCCCATCGGCCATTGCCTGGCGACAGCAGTTCGCCGGCACGCCGGACTGGCAGGCGCTGACGCTGCCGCTGGCCGGATTCGAAGCCGTGTTCCGTGGTCGCCGGGTGGCCGATGCCGGCGTGCTCGATGCCGCCGCCGTGTGCGACATCGGCATCATGATTGCCGACGGCCAGGCTGGCCCGTTCCGGCTGGAGCTGCGGCAGATTTTGCAGCACCGAGCTTAGCCGCAAGGCGCTGGCATTTACATGGCCTGGTCTCTGCGGATCGGGTCTGCTGTGTTTAAATGTTTAAACAACGCCTGTCACCCCGGCGCAGGCCGGGGTCCAGTCTACTCGACCATGGTCGCACGCAGTGCGAGCGACATGGAGGTCGCGAGACAGATGACGGCTGCGTTTTAATACCTAAACAACGCCTGTCACCCCGGCGCAGGCCGGGGTCCAGTAGACTAAAGCATCGCGAAGCGATTCATCATCAGCGACAGGCAACGCGGGCTTCGAGCTGGAATGCACCGTTCCGGGTTGTTTATGGTTTGCCCGTTACCATGCTGGCGTAGGTGCTGTGTCGCTCCGCGACAATGAAATAACTGGATACCGGCCTGCGCCGGTATGACGGCTACGTTTTGATGTCGAAGCAACGCCTTTCATCTCTGGTGAAGGCGCTTCGCGACAGTGTTTAGCGACACGCAACGTGGCCTGCGCCGACCGATCAGCAGGATCGCTGATCGGGTCGACCATGGTCGCACGCAGTGCGAGCGACATGGAGGTCGCGAGACAGATGACGGCTACGTTTTGATGCCTAAAACAATGCCTGTCACCCCGGCGAAAGCCGGGGTCCAGTCTACACAACCATCGCGAAGCGATTCATTATCAGCGACACGCAACGCGGCCGGGGTTCAGTCCATTCATGCATCGCGAAGCGATTGATAATCAACGACAAACTATGCGGACATTGAGCCTGAATCCACCGTTCCGGCTGATTTGTGGTTTGCCCGTTGCCATACTTTGACTTGGCCATATTGTGTTTGTGTTGGGTAGCTGCGCGACAATGAAATAACTGGATACCGGCCTTCGCCGGTATGACGGCTGCGTTTTAATACCTAAACAACGCCTGTTACCCCGGCGCAGGCCAGGGTCCAGTCTACACAACCATCGCGAAGCGATTCATTATCAGCAGCGAGACGCAATTCGGCGAGTTTCAATTCGCACAGTACTCGCACAGCAAGACTTTCACTGCAATCCAGTGCATCCAGGCCGTTGCAGTAAGAGTGTGACCGCAAAGCTAGCCAACGATCTCAGGGTATAAATCTCGCCACTGAGGATTCATCTCTTCGATCAGTCTCAGTTTCCAGACCCTACGCCATTCCTTTAGAGCTTTTTCTCTCAGTATGGCTGATTCCATATCACCATGTTGCTCATACCATACCAGCATATCGGTGCCATATTTTTTACTGAATCCGTCAACGACATGATTTTTGTGTTGCCATACTCTGCGTACCAGATCGGATGTCACGCCAATGTAGAGCGTTCCATTGCGCCTGTTGCTGAGAATGTAGACGCAAGGCTGCTTCATTTCGCCATGCTAGCGTGTACTGATATCTCTGTCATGTCGGTTGTTGATTCTTAGCCGGTGTGACGGCTACGTTTTGATGCCTAAACAACGTCTGTCACCCCGACGAAAGCCGGGGTCCAGTCTACACATCCATCACGAAGCGATTCATGTTCAACGACAAGTTACGCAGCTGAATAAAGCGACGCTACCAGACCAGCATGCTGCGCAGCACCCAGTGCACCAGCAGTCCGATGAGTACCGCTTCGCTGACGCTGACCAGGGTGCCGATGAGAAAATACTCGGCGGCCTGACGATCGCGGCGGATGTCACCAAAACGAAATACCGATTTCGCCGCCAGCACCAGCCCCACTGCCGTGGCGGCCTGCAGCAGCACCGCTGTGAGCAACAGAAATCGCTCCAGCCAGCCGATATAGCGGCCGGCACTGGGCAGATCCAGGCTGGCTGTCTTGACGCTTGACGACGATCCGGTCAGCGCATCGGCAGAGCTTTCTTCGGCCAGAATCGGCTCGGCCAGCTGTTCCGCCAGTGGCTGCAATAGCACCCGATTGAGATGCCCACAGGCCGGCAGCGCCAGCAGATAGGCCAGCAGCAGGGTCACCAGCAGTTCGGCATGCTGCAGCCACCATTGCCACAGCAGCAATCCCGGTGTCTGCGTCAGAATCAGTGCCGCAGAACACAGCACCAGCAGATGCATGGCCTGATCCACCATGAAGGCGCGCGGCCCGACCCATGCCTGGCCGTCCGGCCCGGTGTTCTGTTTCACCCAGTCGATGGCGGCATGGCTTAAACCCAGCAGTGGCAGCAGCCACCATGTGCGCCAGGCGTGCACATAGTCTGGTGCAAACAGCAACAGCATCAGCAGCGTCAGCAACCAGTGCATGATTGCGTGCTCGGCATAGGCCGACCAGACATTGTTGCGCTTGCCGCAGACCACACTGTCGCGCTGCAGCACAAAATCGGCCAGCACATGAGCGCAGACAAACACCATGAAAATCAATACCGCCTGCATGTCAGGTTCTCATCATCATCGTAAGTGATACGCGGGCACTGTCATCGCCGCAGCTTCATGGCAGTGTACGCGATGCGAGCAGTTGCTGCAGGTCGTCCAGGCTGGCCTTGATTTCCCAGTAGTTGGCGCTGCGCAGGGTTCTGGAGATGGTCGACGGTGTCTTCTCCATCGCCGCCGCCACCGCATCCTGACGCCCGAGCTGCTCGTAGGCGTTGATCACCTGCCACTGCCCTGCCGTGATCCCGGCCAACAGCACATCCAGCAGCCGCGCACAGGCGTTGATGGCATGCTGCAGGTCGGGTTCATTCCAGCGCACCAGGATCTCGCTGCGACTGCCACCACGGGCCTGATCACTGATCGCATCCAGCGCTTCACGGGCGAGGAAAAATGCCTCTCCCGACGCCGCCTCATTGACCGCATCACGCTGTCGGCGCGCCCACTGCACCTCGCCACAACCAATGCCCAGTCGCAATCGCAGCGGGTAAAATTCGCGCTGCAGGTCCCACATCACCTGCGGCAGCGCCGCTTGTCCGGCCAGCAGCACCTGAAACTCGTCCCAGGCGGTGATGGCATAGTCGCTGGCGGTCAGTGCCTGACTGCCGTGCTGTTGCTGCACAGCCTGCAGCGCGCGGTCGCGCCGCGCGGCAAAGTCAGCGAACTCACGCGAGTTGACCACATCAGCAATGATGGCGACATGTGCATTCATCCATGCAATCATACACAATTGTATTATATTATGCAATTCTACCTATATGCACTTAATAATGCATTTGATCAACCATTGCAGACCATGAATATATCAGCCACTCGGCTCGTTGCGTTCTCTCGGAATGGCTGTCTGGTGGAATGACTGCAAGTAGCTTTACTTGACGGGTCTTGCGACCTGCACAAGGGGCCAGCGGGGACGCTGGCGCTCCAGAACGCTGCTTCACTGCTAAGGCAATTCAACCATGGCGTGGCACAGCGCAGTCACTGAATGTCGGCAGACGTTGTCGATTGAACATAGATCTGGAGCGCCGGCATCCTCGCTAACATGAACCTGCGCTGTGCGCCTCAGCGCAGACTCTCCAGTTCATCCCAGCGCGCGTAGCACTGCTCCAGTTCGCCGCTCAGGCGCTGCATGGTCTGGGTGGCCTGCTGGATCTGCGCGCTGTCTCGCTGGTAAAACGACGGCTCGCTCATGGCGGCGGTCAGTTCGGCCTGCTGCTGTTCCAGCTGTTCGATCTGCTGCGGCAGCAGTTCCAACTCACGTTGCAGCTTGTAGCTGAGCTTGCGCGCAGCTTTGTGTGCTGACTCTGCACCGGCGGTACGGCGCGCTGTGGGCAGCGCGGACTGACCAGCCCGGGTCGGTACCACCTGCTCAGCGGACTGTGCCTGAGACCGGCCTGCCGTTGCTGCTGTGCTCAGCGGTGCGCGCTGGGCCAGCCAGTCGTCATAGCCGCCGACGTATTCATTGACCTGACCATCGCCTTCGAACACCAGCGTGCTGGTGACCACCTGGTTGATGAAATCGCGATCATGACTGACCAGCAGCACGGTACCGCTGTAGTCGACCAGCAGCTCCTGCAGCAGATCCAGCGTATCCATGTCGAGATCGTTGGTGGGCTCATCGAGCACCAGCAGATTGGCCGGCCGGGCAAACAGCTTGGCCAGCATAAGGCGGTTGCGCTCACCACCGGACAGCACCGAGGCCGGCTGCCGCGCCCGCCGCGGCGGAAACAGAAAATCGTTCAGATAACCGATCACATGTCGCGACTGACCGTTGATGGTGACCGTGTCGCTGCCATCGCCGACGTTTTCCTGCACCGTTTTGGCATCGTCTATAAGACTGCGGTACTGGTCAAAATAGGCGATCTGCAGATTGGTGCCAAGACGAGCGCTGCCACTGCTTGGCTGCAACTCGCCCAGCAACAGTTTGATCAGCGTGGTCTTGCCGGCACCGTTGGGACCGATGATGCCGATCTTGTCACCACGCAAAATGGTGGTGGTCAAGGGCCGGATGATCAAGCCGTCGCTGCCGGCGCCGGGATAGGCGAACGTGGCCGCTTCGGTTTCGACCACAATCTTGCCGGAAGACTGATGCCCCTGCATGCTGAGCCGGGCTGTGCCCTGCTGCTCGCGTCGTTGCGCGCGTTCTCGCCGCAGCGCCTGCAGCGCACGCACGCGGCCTTCGTTGCGGGTACGCCTGGCCTTGATGCCCTGGCGCACCCAGCGCTCTTCCTCGGCCAGGCGCTTGTCAAACAGTGCATTCTGTTTTTCCTCGGCATCCAGCAGCTGCTGCTTGCCGGTCAGATACTGGTCGTAATTGCCCGGCCAATCGGTCAGCTGACCACGATCAAGTTCGATGATGCGGGTGGCCAGCCGGCGCAGGAACGCGCGGTCATGGGTGATGAAGAGCAGACTGGTGGAAGCCCCCAGCAGGAAGCTTTCCAGCCATTCGATGGCAGCGATGTCCAGGTGGTTGGTGGGCTCGTCCAGCAACAGCAGATCGGGATCGCTGACCAGTGCCCGGGCCAGCAGCACGCGCCGTTTGAGTCCACCGGACAGCTGTTCGATGCGCGCCTCGCCATCCAGCGCCAGCCGCGCCAGCGTGGTCTCGACGCGCTGATTGATTTCCCAGCCGCCGGCCGCCTCCAGCTCATGCTGACAGCGCTCCAGCTCATCCAGCAGGGTATGATCCGTGGCCACCTGATGTGACAGCGCATGGTATTGCTGCACCAGTCGACCGGCTGCACCCAGGCCATCGGCAACGACATCGAACACCGATCCGGTCAGACCCAGCGGCACTTCCTGCTCCAGGCAGGCGATGCGCGCGCTGCGCAGGCCGACCAGTTCGCCCTCATCGGCCTGCAGATCACCGGCAATGACCTTCAGCAGGGTGGACTTGCCCTCGCCATTGCGACCGATCAGACACACCCGCTCAGTATGATCGATGCTCAGCGAAATGCCGTCCAGCAAGGGTTTGTCGCCAAAGGCCAAAGAGACGTTCTGCAGGGAAATGATGGGCATGAATTGGCTACAGCTGATTGCGTGCTGGGCTAAGTTGACCTGATGGCGTATTGTACTTGTACAGTGACAGGTCATTGCTTGGAAGATAAAACCATGACCAATCGGTGGCGGTCATGGACAAATACCACGGTGGACAAAAAACCCCGGCAGCGCCGGGGTTTTGGATTGTGACCTGGCTTGTGCTCAGCCAGCAACAGACTGCCTTCAGGCCTGTTTTTTGGTCGGCAGCTTTTCCCGGATACGGGCTGATTTGCCCTGGCGATCACGCAGGTAGTAAAGCTTGGCTGAACGCACGCGACCACGGCGCTTGACTTCCACCGAGTCGATCAGCGGGCTGTGCGACTGGAACACCCGCTCAACGCCGGTGCCGTGGGAGATCTTGCGCACAGTAAACGCCGAGTGCAGACCGCGATTGCGCTTGGCGATGACCACGCCTTCGTAGGCCTGCAGGCGCTCGCGCGTGCCTTCACGCACGCGCACATTGACCACGATGGTGTCGCCGGCTGCAAATTCGGGCAGTTCGCGCAGCTGTTCTTTTTCCAGTTCGTCGATGATGTTGCTCATTGTCTTCTCCTGTCCCGACCGCTTGCGGTCACCATATTTCAATGTTGCTCAATTCTGCTTCGGCTGCTGCAACAACGGTTGCAGCAGTGTGTAATCCTGTTGGCTCAGTCCGCCCTGCTGCTGCACGCAGCTGAGCAGATCGGGCCTGTGTCGCCAGCTTGCCAGCAGTGCCTGCTGCCGTCGCCAGCGTGCTACTGCGGCATGGTCTCCCGACAGCAGCACCGGCGGTACCGGCTGGCCCTGCCACTGCTCCGGCCTTGTGTAGTGCGGACAATCCAGCACACCGTCGCTGAAAGAGTCCTGTGCCGCCGAGTCGGCATGCCCAAGCACACCGGGCAGCTGCCGCAGTACGGCATCGATCACCACCGCTGCTGCCAGTTCGCCGCCACTGAGAACGAAATCACCAATCGAGACGCTCTCATCAACATGTTTGTCTACAAAGCGCTGGTCAATGCCTTCATAGCGGCCGCAGATCAGCACGAGGCGATCACGCGCGGCCATCTCGGTGGCCAGCTGCTGATCAAACCGCTGCCCCTGCGGGCTCAGCAGTGTGACCGCTGCAGCACCCGGCGCCACGGCGGCCAGGGTGTCTGCCAGTGGCTGCGCCTGCATGACCATGCCGGGGCCGCCACCATACGGTCTGTCATCCACGCGTTGATGCGCATCGGTGCTGAAATCACGCGGATTCCACACCCGCAGGTCAACGCGTTCGTCACGCACTGCGCGTCCGGTCACACCGAGTTCGCGCAAACCCGTCACCCATTCCGGAAACAGCGTGATGACATCAATGCGCATGTTTCAGAAATCTTCGTCCCAGTCGACCAGCATCGTGCCCTGCTCAAGATCGATGCGCTGCACCACCTGCTCCATCAGGTACGGCAGCAGGCGCTCACGTTCGCCTTGCACCACCAGCACATCGTTGGCGCCGGTTTCCAGCAGTCCGGTCACCTTGCCGAGCTTGACGCCGGCAAGATTTTCGACCGCCAGCCCGATCAGATCGGACCAGTAGTATTCGTTGTCGTTGGCAGTGGGCAACTGGCTGCGTGCCACCACAATCTGCCGGCCAACCAGTGCCTGCGCCTGCTCGCGCTGCTCTGTGCCATCCAGCTTGACCATGAAGCGGTCACCGTGGCTGCGCTGCTGCTGCAGGGTCACGGGATACAGATCTTCACTGCGAAAATCTGCGTTGCTGCTGCCGCTGTCACCGGCATGGCCGACCACTTTGCGGGTCAGCAGCCAGGGCTGGTAGTCGACGATGTTTTCCGCTGGTCGCGTCCAGGAACGCACCTTGACCCAGCCTTTGATGCCATACACACCAATGATGGCACCGATAACCACATATTCCTGCTGCGCCATGGCTTGGGCCCCAATGGTCGTTGTGCCGTTGTTTTGCCTGGTCTGCTGTCAGCCGTTCAGGCTGAACCGGCTATCCGGCTGGCGCAGTCATGCCGATCGACGCAGCCGCACCATCGGCACGGCTGGCGGCGCTGCCGGGCTTTAAGCGGCGGCTTCAACCTGTGGCTGGGCAGCAGCTTCCTTGCGCGCCTGCTTCAGCAGCTTGTCGGCACGTTCGGAAATCTGCGCACCTTCATTGAGCCAGTGCTCGGCGCGCTGCACATCGAGATGCAGACGAACTTCCTTGCCACGCGCCATGGGGTTGAAATAACCCAGGCGCTCAATGTAGCGCCCATCGCGAGACGTGCGGCTGTCGCAAACGACAACATGATAAAACGGCTGCTTCTTGGCACCGCCGCGTGCCATGCGAATCTTGACCATAATGACTCAAAGACCAGAAATGTAAGGTTGGATGCCAGGCATCATTCAAGTTAGCAGATTATTATAACGCGTTAACCGCGCTGATGGAATAGCGAAATGAGGATGCCGTACCAGGAGTCTGTCGGACTGAATTTGCCTGAAGAGATCGAAAAATCTGACACCAACTGTCTGTGCTTCGCCACGATCGGTCAGAACCGACAGGCTCCCGGGCTATCGACATGACGCCACGCAGCGTGGATAATCGTGTTTTTGCTGGCGACCCTCTGACATGTCCGACATTCTGGTTACCCACGAACACACCATGAACCACGCCGATGCCCGCAAGCTGGCGGCTGAACTGGCCACCGAACTTGCAGACCGGCATCATCTCAGTCATCACTGGGAAGGTGACACCATCCATTTCGAGGGCATCGGTGTGCATGGCAAGATTGATGTGCACGACAGTGACATCAGCATCAGTGCCAAGCTGGGCTGGCTGGTACGGCCGCTGCGCCCGGTGATCGAGAAGGAAATCAGTAACGTGCTGAATTCGCACTTTGCCTGATTGCCGAGCCAGGCAGCCTCTGAATAACTCTGCGCGGAGCGCGATCCGGGGACATCGTCGTGCCCATGCAGAGTTGTTTCTGAGGTTCCCTAACCCCTCCGCAAGGCCCACAGCACCGGCTTAGTCCTGATGCTGAATGGCCGATTCCGCCTCAATCACCTGCTTGGCAAAGCTGGCATAGGCGGCACCCATGTCCCTGGCCATGCTGTCCGGATAGAAGTGGAACACTCCGCTGGCCAATGATTCGATGATGCCTTCGCTGACCAGGGTAACCGGCTCGGCGATGTCATCGATACCGGCGCGCACCGCCATGTCGGTGGCGATCGGCCCCGGATGCACACTGAGCACCTGGGTGCCCTGCCCGGCCAGTTGTTCACGCAGCGACTGAGTCAGGGAATAGGCCGCAGCCTTGGAGGCGCAGTAGGTACTGGCCCAGGCGCTGGCACGCAGCGAGGCCACCGAATTCAACTGTACCAGCGCACCGCCGCCGTGCTGCTTGAGGATGGAGGCAAACGCCTGCGCTATGCGCAACAGGCCGAACACATTGACTTCCAGTTCATCGCGCAGAGAGGCTTCGGCCTGCGCATCCAGCGGCATGTGGGTATTGAGAATGCCGGCATTGTTGATCAGCAGCTCCACGTCACCAGCCTGCTGTGCTGCAAGCTCGATCTGCTTTTGATCGGTGACATCAAGCTGCAGAGGTACCACCCGCTCACCCCAGGCAGCCACCAGCGGCTGCAGCGAATCCGGCTTGCGCGCGGCGGCATAGACTCTGGCGGCACCGTGCTGCAGCAGTGACTCGACAATGGCCTTACCGATGCCGCGGTTGGCACCGGTGACCAGTGCCGTTTTGCCTTTGACTTGAAAACCCATAACCAGCTCCTGTTGGCAAGCAATGATTGTTGCTGACTGATATTTGTACAGTTATTGATAAATGGTGCCTGAGCGAGCCATTGCAACGCCGGGCATCAGCAGGTTGGTTGCCGGTTGCTGATCGACCAGCTGTCAGCGCATTAGAGCGGGTCTTTTTTGGGGTAATTCCTGGCGCAATCACCAGCGCAGATCGTCGGGCACCTCAAAGCCCTTGTACTGCTCGTCCCAGTCCTCACCGCTGGGCTCGTCACCGCCGAGATCCGGCACCAGATCCGGCGCAATCTCCCTGAATGCGGACAGGGTTTCCTTATCCAGCAGCACCGGACGGCTGCGCAATACGGCAATACCCAACTCACCGCTGTTCACCTCGCCCAGTTGCGATTCGGTGAGCAGAATGCGGCGAATCTTGTTCATGTAGTTGAAATAGCGGGGAATTTCTGCAGCGTCATCGTTCAGCAGTTTGCCCTCGACCAGCTCGCTCAACTGCACATTGCGCTGACGCCGCTGCTCCTGCTCGGCGACCAGTTTCGCCTTGCGCTCTTCGCGCTCCTGCTTTTCCGCGCGGGCGCGGGCGCGGTAGGCAGCCTCCAGATCACTCTGCGGCCGCTTTTTGCCAGCCACACTCTCTGCCTTAGCCGAACCGGCAGCCTTGTCCTTGTGAGCCGCTTTGCCACTGCGCTGGTGCGATGGTTTGCCATGCCCGGTCCTGGCCCGGGGCGGCTTGCCGTGACCAGATTGGTGGCCGGTCTTGTTGCGCGTCGGTTTGCTCTGTGCCTGTTCGAGCTTCTGCTCGTCGATGAGACCGGCTTTGAGCAACTGTTCCTGTAATGATCCCATGCGCTAGCACCGTGCAGACGGCAGACGACCGGCGCGGTGCGCCGGCCTGAATGCCGATGACTCTGACAATATGACGAGAATGGCTGGTCGGCTGCGGGCCCGACCGGCAGGCTTACTCGCTGACATCGCCACCGGCAATTTCGAGCAACTCGACATCGAAAATCAGTGTCGAGTTGGGGCCGATCATCTGTCCGGCACCGCGCTCGCCATAGGCCAGCTCAGCCGGAATATAGAACTTGTAGGTGGCACCCGGGCTCATCAACTGCACGCCCTCGGTCCAGCCGGCAATGACCTGATTGAGCGGAAACGAGGCCGGCTCACCGCGGCTGTAGGAGCTGTCGAACTCGCGTCCGTCCAAAAGCTTGCCGCGATAATGCACGGTCACGGTGTCGCTGGCAGCAGGCTTGGGGCCGGAACCCGGCTCGATCACCTCATACTGCAGACCGCTCTCGGTCACGGTCACTTCATCGCGCTTGGCATTATCGGCGAGGAATGCCTCGCCTTCAGCCTTGTTGGCCTCCAACTGAGCCAGTCGATCTGCTTCAGCCTGTTCGCGTTGTTGCTGCATGAAAGCCTGACGGATGGCGGTGGCCTCCTCGGTGGTCATCAGGGTTTCTTCACCGTTGTAGACCGCGCGGATGGCGTCGAACATGGCATCCAGATCCAGTTCAGCAGACTGCTGTTTGAGCGAGTTGCCGATGTCCATGCCAATGGTATAACCCAGCTTTTGAGCATCGGTTTCCAGCGCTTGCGCTGACACCGACTGGGAAAAGAACAACAGGCTCAGGCAGCCGATGGCGGCAGCGTTGGCGGCCGCATTGAAAGACTTCGGGAATGACATTGATAGCTCCAATAAAAAAATGTGTGTGTGACACTGACTGGCAGCACTGCAGCTGGTTCCGTCCAGGCTCAGATGGGCTGATTATAGCGCATGCCCGGCCGCGTTCACCAGTGGCGGTGCGCACCCTGACGCGACACCGGTAACTCGCATGCCAGCATGCACATGCTGAAGATTCAAACTATAATAACCGGTTTGCACCCGCCAGCACCCCTGCAGTGGCGATCTGTACACCTCAACGGAACCCTGATGACCAGCACAAACATCCACTCGCTGCCCACGCCCCACGGCGGCAGCCTGATTGATCTATTGGCGCACAATGAAGCACTGGAGACACTGCGCCAGACCGCCAGCCAACTGCCATCCATTGTGCTCAACGAACGCCAGTTGTGTGATCTGGAACTGCTGCTCAACGGCGGCTTTTCGCCGCTCACAGGCTATCTGAACCGGGACGATTACGACAGCGTCTGCGAGCACATGCGCCTGGTCGATGGCACCTTGTGGCCGATGCCGATCACGCTGGACATCAGCCGCGACCAGGCAGCGAGCCTGCAGCCTGGTGATCAGCTCACACTGCGCGAAAGCGAGGGCATGGCGCTGGCCGTGCTGACCATCGAGTCGATCTGGGAACCGGACCTGATGCTAGAAGCACGTCAGGTATTCGGCAGCGAAGACGACAAACATCCCGCCGTGGCCTGGTTGCGGCATCATACCGGCCCGGTGTACGTCGGCGGCAGACTGGCCGGCATCCAGTTGCCACATCATTATGACTGTCGCCATCTGCGCCACACTCCGGCCGAGTTGCGCGCCTACTTCGAGAAAATGGGCTGGCATCGCGTGGTCGCCTTCCAGACCCGCAACCCGATGCACCGGGCGCATCAGGAACTGACCTTTGCCGCCGCGCGCCAGGCCGAGGCCAATCTGCTGATCCATCCGGTGGTGGGCATGACCAAGCCCGGCGATGTCGATTATCTGACCCGGGTGCGCTGCTATGAGGAACTGCTGAAACGCTATCCGGAAGACACCACCATGCTCAGCCTGCTGCCGCTGGCGATGCGCATGGGTGGTCCGCGCGAGGCGCTGTGGCATGCGCTGATCCGCAAGAACTATGGCTGCAGTCATTTCATTGTCGGCCGCGATCATGCCGGCCCGGGCAACGACAGCAACGACCAGCCGTTCTACGATCCGTTCGAAGCACAGCGGCTGATGCACGAATACGCCGACGAACTGGGCATCGAAATGGTGCCATTCAAGATGATGGTCTACGTGCAGGAGCGTGCCGAATACGTGCCCAGCGATGAAGTCCACGCAGGCGAAACCGTGCTCAATATCTCCGGTACCGAACTGCGGCGACGCCTGGCCAAGGGGCTGGACATTCCTGAGTGGTTCACGTTTCCCGAAGTGGTCGAGGAACTGCAGCGGCGCTACCCGCCACGGGCAAAACAGGGCTTCACCATTTTCTTCACCGGCCTGTCCGGTGCCGGCAAGTCCACCATCGCCAATGCATTGCTGATCAAGCTCAACGAGATCGGTACCCGCCCGGTGACACTGCTCGATGGCGACATCGTGCGCACGCACCTGTCCAGCGAACTCGGCTTCTCACGCGAACACCGCGACATCAACGTGCGCCGCATCGGTTATGTGGCATCGGAGATCACCAAGAATGGCGGTGTTGCCATCTGTGCGCCGATCGCGCCGTACGCCCACACCCGGCAGCAGGTGCGCGAGATGATCGAGCCGCTGGGCGGTTTCCTGGAGGTGTTCGTGTCCACCTCGCTGGAGGTCTGCGAACAGCGCGACCGCAAGGGCCTGTATGCCAAGGCCCGACGTGGCGAGATCAAGGAATTCACCGGCATTTCCGACCCTTATGAAGCCCCTGAGCATGCCGAACTAGTACTCGACACGGCCGAACTCAGCCCGGAGCAGTCGGTACAGAATATTCTGATTGAGCTGGAGCGCATGGGCTTGCTGTCGATACGGCGCTGATGGCCAGCGTCTTTCGCTGCTGCCTGGTCCAATACTGAGCTGTTTCTGGGCTGAGGAGCCTGTGAACGGCTCTGGCATTAGCGCAACGGTGGGCAGAGCTATCTCTGCGCCACTAATCTTATTTCTGCCCAATCTGCGTCGTGACAGGACTCAGTCAATCCACTGCCACCATAAATCGGGAAATCAAGACACTGTCTGGTCGCTTGCTGCCGCACCCGCAGTGCATGCTGCAGCCCTTCTTCCACCAGCGCACGCAACGTTGCACCTTCGGCCCTTGCCAACTGTCGAGCCTGTTTGACGAGGGCATCTGGCAACTCAATCGTGGTTTTCATACGGGTCACCCGTAAATTAATTACGGGTTCATACTAACGCTGACTGCAATGTCAGGCAAGCAGATCCATGGCGACGCGCTGACATTACAGGATCAGTGGCTTGCGGCAGCGTTGATAAAGCCCTGCGCCAGTGCCGCAAAATGCTCACCACGCTGTTCAAAATTGCGGAACTGGCTGAAGCTGGCAGCGCCGGGCGACAACAGCACGCTCAGTGGTTGCTGCGGCTGCGCCGGCAGGCGGGCGAACACGGCATCCAGATCCGCCACCGCATGCACGCCGCCCGGCGGCAGCGGCAAACCAGCCTGCTGCAGGCGCTGCTGCAATGCGCTGACCAGCGCCGCGCCGGTGTCCGGCAAACCAAAAACTGCATGCGGCGGGCACGCCAGCAGCGCATCCAGCAGCACGTCCCAGGCCAGACCGCGATCATAACCGCCGGCGATCAGACAGATGCGCTCGCCAGCCAGCGCCTGCAGGGCCATCACCGTGGCCAGCGGCGTGGTGGCAATGCTGTCGTTGATGAACGCATAGTGCTGATTGCCGGCGACCGTCTGCAAGCGATGCGCCAGCGGTTGAAATTCCGGCAGCGCACGCTGCAGCGCCGGCAGCGGCACGGCAAAACGGTCGGCCACCGCCAGTGCGGCACAGGCATTAAGACGATTGTGCTGACCGCGCAGGGCAAACCCGGCAGCAGACAGCTGGCGACCATCCGCGTGCTGCCAGCCATCCTCGCATGGCTGCCAGCCCGCCGCCGCAGAACCAAAGGTATGCAGCGGCAGCGACAGCGCCGGCAGGGTCTGGCGCACGTCAGCGACCAACGCAGACGCCACCAGCACCTGCTGCCGCGCCAGCGTCAGCAGACGCAGTTTGTCGGCACGGTAGCGGGCTGCACTGCGATGCCAGTCCAGATGCTCATCGAACAGGCTTAACAGCACGGCCAGCTCGATGCTTGCCTGCAGGTCGGCAATCTGGAAACTGGACAGCTCCAGCACCCATGCCTCGGCCTGAACGTCCAGCAGGCTGATCAGCGGCACACCGATGTTACCGGCCAGCTGCGTGTCCACGCCGCCGGCTCGCAGCAGGTGCGCGCTCAGAGAGGCCGTGGTGCTCTTGCCCTTGGTGCCGGTGATCGCCACCACGCGCTCACCCGGACGCTCGCTGAACCAGATGCTGCTGCCGGAAGTGACCACCACTCCGGCAGCCTGTGCCGCCTGCACCGCCGGATGATACAGACTGATGCCGGGTGACTTGATCAGCACATCAAACTGCTGCAGCGCTGCGGCAGCAAACGGCCCCACATGCAGACGGTCGACAGCCTGCGCAGGCAGAGCACTGGCGGTCGGAGGCTGTTCACAAAAGACCTCCACGGCCAGTGCCGGCAGATGTCGCTGCAAGGCGTGCAGCACCGCGTGGCTTTCCAGCCCCAGACCGAGCAGCGCCACGCGCGCCTGCGCCAGCGTCGACAGCTTCATGCCGACAGCACCTGCTGGTATGCCGGTGGGATATGATGCGGATAGCGCGCGGCAAGCAGCGCCGGCAGCTCGGCAGCCTGCTGCTCGCGCAGGGCCGGTGCCAGCTGTTGCGGCACCCTGTGCTCACCCCATTGCGACCGCAGGCTGGCATCGTCAACCAGCGCCAGCAGCGCGGCACGCGCTTCAGCCATGGTGCCGACGCATTCAAACGGTTTTTCGCCCAGCCCGCACAGATCGGCATAGCGCGGAAGCAGCGTGGCATCGTCCAGCAGATCGGCGGCAAACATCTGCCGCAGCGCCTGCGGCGATAAAAACGGTGCCAGCGCCAGGAAGACAAACAGGCATTTCGGGCAGCGGCCGCACCAGCGCCGGTCGCTGCGTGCGCCGTGCAGGTGAAACTGACGATTGCAGCTGGACACCAGCGGATGATAGCGGCGCAGACCGGCAAAGCGCTGGCAGATGGCCAGCTCCGAGAATGGCCGCAGGATGGAAAAACAGTACAGGTCGGTGGCAATGTAGCGCTGCATCCACGCCTGCAGCAGCACCTCGAAAGCGCTGGATTTGCTGTACTGGTGATTCACCGCTGTGCCATCTGCCAGCTGCCGGGTGGGCTCATCGGCCGAGGCCTCGTTGGCAAACACCACCGCCTCGAAGTCATACAGGATCGCCGCAAGCAACAGAATGGCGGCGTTGATCGCGGTGATCGGCACGTGACCGTTCAATGCCCCCTGCCCGTTCAGCGCCAGCAGCTGCGGGTCGATATGACGCTGGATCGACAGCCAGGGCAGGCCCGTGGCGGCGGCCACCGAGACAATCAATGCCGCCGGACGCACGGCGGTGACGCTGCAGTCGATGCCGGCCTGGAGCAGCAGATCCAGCGCCACCAGCGAATCCTTGCCGCCGCCCATCGGCACCAGCGCGCGCCGCTTGGGCTTCAGGCTGGCAGCCGACGCTGCGGCGGTTGCGGTTGCGGTTGCGGGGTCTGCACTGTGGAACAGCCTGGACCAGCCGCTTTGATCCAGCTCATTGACCAGGGCAAACTCGGCCAGACCCTGCCGGTAAATCTGCGCCAGCGCCTTACGCTGCCAGCGATCCGGCGCAGCGCCGGCAAATTCGATGTGCTCGTCGCAGTTGGCTTTCCAGTAGCTGCAGCCTGCCAGCCAGTGCAGCAGTTGCTGCGCTGCTGTCAGGGCCTGCAGGCGTGCTGCCGACCGCGGCAGCGCCACCGCCGGAAACACGATGCGTTCGCACAGCGCATGCTGCTGCCCGGCAAACCGCAGCCGATAGTGCAGCGCCAGCTCCAGATCTTCGCCGCACTGCTGCCAGTGCGTCGCGATGAACTGAAACCCTGCGGGAAGCTCTGCGGCAGGCATCAGTCCATGCCCAGAATCAGCTCAGCCGCAGGCGCACGCATGTTGTAATGGTTGCTCATTACTGCGCCATAGGCACCGGCATTGGCGATCAGCATGACGTCGCCTTCCTCGCACAGGGCCAGCATCCGATCCAGGCCGATGATGTCGCCGGTCTCGCAGATCGGGCCGACCACATTGACCAGCTGCTGCTGCGGGGCATCCAGCCGGGTCAGGTTGACGATGTCGTGATAGGCACCATACAGCGCCGGCCGCAGCAGCGAGTTCATGCCGGTGTTGAGACCGACATAGTGCACATCGCCCTTGCCCTTGGTCTGGGTCACGCGCGCCAGCAGCACCCCGGCCTCGGAGACCAGAAACCTTCCCGGCTCCAGCCAGAACGCCACCTCGCGTCCGCCGCGTTCGCGCTGCTGTTGCTTCACCTGCAGCAGCAGCCGATCCAGCTGCGCCAGATCCAGATCGTCATCACCCGGCTTGCCGGCCACGCTGAGGCCACCGCCCAGATCGATCACCGTCACTTCCGGAAACAGATCCAGCATGCCGAGCAGCAGTTCCGCACTGCGTCGCCAGTTGTCCGGCAGCGTGAGTCCGGAACCGATGTGCACATGCAGGCCGGTGACGCGTATGTTCAGCTCGCGACAGCGCTGCGCCGCCTGCGCAACCTCGTTCAGCGGAATGCCGAACTTGGAATGGATGCCGGCGGTTTTCACCTTCTGATGGTGGCCATGACCCTGGCCGGGATCAATCCGCAGAAACACTTCGCGCCCCTGCAGCAGACCATCCCAGTGCTGCAGCGCGAAGCTGTTGTCGATGGTGAGCCGCAGCCCCAGCTGCAGCGCCTGCTGGTATTCGGTGACCGGAGCAAAATTGGGGGTGAACAGTATGTCTTCGGGTCTGATCTGCAGGGTGCGCTGCAGGTGCGCCACCTCAGCCATGGCGACACAGTCAAAGCCGATGCCCAGCGCGTGCAGCAGGCGCAGAATGTGCACATTGTTGTTGGCTTTCATCGCGTACAAGACGCGATCGATGCTTTCCATGGCCAGCAGTTGCGCCGCCTTCTGCCGCACCACAGCCAGATTGTAGACGTAGGCATGGGCATGCGCGTCGGCCAGAGTCAGCAACTGATCACGATGCTGTCGATACCAGCTGGCCTGAGCCGGAGGCGCTGGTCGTTCGCCACCTGGTTGCAATGACTGCCAGGTTTCGCCAAACACCGATTCCTCGGGAATGCGGGCGTGGCGTGGAATCAGCAGCTCATGCAGCTGATGCACCAGATTGTCGGCATGCTCGGCGGCCACCACCACGCTCAGATTGAGATCATTGGCAGCCTGGGTCAGCAGCAGAATGCGGCGTTCTTCAAACGCCTCAAATGCCGGCGCCAAGCGGTGCAGCATGGTGCGGATGCCGCGCCCGACCAGCGACACCACGGCGCAGTCATGCAGCAGTTGTGCCCGGCAGATGCGCTGCAGATCCTGCTCCAGTGCCTGCAGCTGTGCCGGCGTCAGCAGCTGCTCGCCGGGATCGATGGAACAGGTGACATTGGATTCCGACGTCGCCAGCAGATCCACCGACACGCCATGCTGGCGGAAAATGGCAAAGGCATCGGCAAGAAAGCCGACCTGATGCCACATGCCCATTGTTTCCATGCTCACCAGGGTGATGCCACGGCGACTCAGGATGGCTTTGACCTGAGCACCGAAATCGCGCGCCTGATCGGAAATCAGCGTGCCCGGATGATCGGCCAGCCGGGTCGAACGCACGTGTACCGGAATGCCCGCCTGCTGGGCTGGACGCAGGCAGCGCGGATGCAGCACCCGCGCTCCGGTGGCGGCCATTTCCTGGGCTTCCATGTAACCCAGATGCCGCAGCAGCCGGGCGTTGCCCACCTGGTGCGGGTTGGCGCTGAACAGCCCCGGCACATCGGTCCAGATCTCCACGCGCTCTGCCGCCAGCTGCACGGCGAAATAAACGCAACTGGTGTCCGATCCACCGCGCCCCAGCAGCACCGTGCCGCCATCGCTGCCGGCGGCAATAAAGCCTGGTGCCAGCAGCGCCTGCCGGTCACCCAGCAGCGCGTTTATTGCCGCCTGGCAGGTGGCGTCACTGACGCATTCGCATTCGGCATTGAGCCAGGCATGATGGGCGGGATGATGCGGCGGCGGCGCACAGGCGGTGAGATGATCACAACTGTTGCACCAGCCGGACGCAACGCCCTGCAAGGCCAGCAACTGCACCCCCAGCGTGGTGCTGAGCAGTTCCCCGAAGGCCATGATCTGTGCCTGCTGAGGGGCCGGCAGCGGCTGCGCGCTGGCGGTTGCCGGCACGCAGCTGCGCAGACGTTCGATCAGCGCCAGCATGGGCGGATCGAACTGCTCGCCACCCAGATCCTGCAGCAGCTGCCGGTGGCGCGCGATGATGTCGTCCAGGGCTGCGTCAAGGTCATCGCAACGGCCGTCGGCGATGCTCTGCAGCGAGTTGGTGACCCCGGCCAGGGCCGAGCACACCACCAGCACACGGTGTTGTGTCTGCAGCTGCCGGATGCGCGTGGCGATACACTGCCAGCCGGCCGCCCCGGCCACGCTGCTGCCGCCGAACTTCAACACCACCCAACTGCGATTGCTGTCAGTGACTGCGGTTTGCATGGACATCGCTATATATGATCATCGCTGCAGGGTGGGGAACTGGCATTGTCTTGACGGGCATCTGGCTACAGCGCGTGATTGGCTACAAAAGCGTTATTGTCGCACTTCCAGCGGCGATTTCCAGCAACTTGTCAATCTAGGAGCCTGTCGGACTTAACACTGATCTACTGCAGAAAATCCGGATTGGGCCAGATTCTCCGATCTTCATCGTTGCATAGGCTCACTATTCGCCTCAAAAGATCGAAAAATCTGACTCCAA
>Ga0180009_10000773_pt1 | contig 41533 bp, 39 predicted proteins | sample OS_PC_MetaG_FD_123537 | JGI IMG/M metagenome (GOLD analysis project Ga0180009, IMG submission 123537) | Groundwater microbial communities from the Aspo Hard Rock Laboratory (HRL) deep subsurface site, Sweden - OS_PC_MetaG | ecosystem: Environmental > Aquatic > Deep subsurface > Groundwater...
CGTATTCGATACCGTTGTGCACCATTTTGACGTAATGCCCCGCGCCGCGCGGTCCCATGTATGCGACGCATGGTTCGCCATCCTCGGCTTTGGCGGCGATAGCGCGAAAAATGGGGGCGGTAGCCTCCCAGGCATCACGCTGTCCCCCCGGCATAATCGCTGGGCCCCAAAGTGCGCCCTCTTCTCCGCCCGAAACGCCTGTGCCGATGAAGTTGAAACCTTCCGCCTCGAGCGCCTTATTGCGGCGCTCAGTGTCCAGAAAAAACGAGTTGCCGCCATCCATCAAGATGTCTCCCTGCTCCAGGTGTGGCTTGAGGTGTGCGATGGCACTGTCCACCGGCGCACCGGCGGGAACCATCAAAAGGATGCGGCACGGCTTTTCCAGTGCGGTCATCAGTGCTGCGGGCGTGTTGACGCCGATAATGTTTTTCCCTGCGGCGGGGCCTTCCAGAAAGGCCTTGGTCTTGGCGGTGTCCAGGTCATACCCGGCCACCGGAAAACCATTTCGCTCCATGTTCAAGGCCAGGTTGTGGCCCATAACCCCCAGACCAATGACGCCAATTTTATATTTCATGATTTCTCTCCTGAAACTTGATTTTCACACCTTCCGAAGGTTTGAAAGCCTGCAGAAGGGTCATCTTTTACTTTACTCGGTACAAAATCTCGCCCGCTTTGGGTTGGGCTTTTCGATATCGTTTTCCATCACGCCGATTCGCGCAGGTGGGTACTATACGCCAGCACGCCGTGGCGATTCACTTTCAGCGTGGACGAAATCAAATCGTGCAGCGAGGCCAGCCACGGGGCGCGGTCGTCGTCGTTTAACGGGATTCCGCTCCCCATTTTGGCAACGTTTTGTGGCGGGTGAAAATCATCAGCGTCGCAAAAATCCCATCCCAATTTTGCCGCGATGGCTTTGCCGACGGTACTTTTTCCGCAGCCTGAAACGCCCATGATAATAGAAAATGCGGGAAAAGACATGCTGCTAAACTTTCCAGGGCCAGTTGACGCATGTGTCAATCTCCGGGAAAAGGACGTAATCGGCCTGACCTTTGAGTACAAAGGTGATAACCTCATGTGTCTTGAGTAACTCTTTTGCCAGCATAAGGGTCTGACCGCTGACACTGACATCATCCACCAGTAAAATGCGCTGGCGCGTGGAAGGTAAAATGCTCCCCGCCAACAAGACTGGCGCAGGGTGTTGCGGCGAATTGTCAGGGGCGCGATAGTTGATGTGCATCAGGTGGAGGGGACACTCCAACTGATGCGCCAACAGACTGGCCGGGACGATTCCACTTGTGGCAATGCCAACCACTCGTTCCACCGGCGGAAGGGTAATGCGCTTCAAGGCACGCGAGATGGTTTCAAAATCCAGGCTGAGTTTAGCGTTCATGGGGAAGGAGCCGGGTGAGCGCCAGGTTTAAGGCCAGCAAAATGAGCAGGCCGGGCAGGGCATTCACGAGCGCCTTGCTAAAAAATTCCCAGGGCGAGGCCGGAACCAGTGGAACAATGAACAGCAACAGCATTGAGACAAGTTTGCCAATCAATACTGCCAGTAGTGGAGCCGCAACCGGCAGACGCGGCCAGCGCTGTTTCAAGGCAATCAGGGTCAGGCTAAAAACGGTCAATTCCACGCTCAGAATAATAGCCACGTTGAAAGTGGGCATTCCGGTCAGGGCGTGGTTGATGAAAGGCATTAGCAAGCTGGCAAAGAGCGCCACGCCGGGCTGAAAGAACCAGGCTGCCAGCAAGGGCGCGTAAAAAATAGGGAGAAGGCGCGCGCCAACAGGCACGGCCCCACCGATGGGGATAAGATGCACCAGGAAGGGCAGCAGCCACATCAGTCCGAGGGTGATGAGGGCAGCAGGAATTTGCAGAATGCGGTTTTGGCGTAACACGGCAAGGGTTTTCATGGGATTTGCTCCTGGAAATATTTTTTTAGCGTTTCAACCGGTACAAAATCTCGCCCGCTTTGGGAACGTACAAAATGCCCTCGTCCTCGCGGTCTTTCCATTCGTCCACGTTGATGCTGGCCGGGTCATGGTGATGCCAGCCGAGCCAACTACGCATTTCGTAATGGTCGAAACCGATCTCGCCTTTGGCTTCTTCGAAAATCGTTTCGATTGGCCAACACATGCCGTTGAGGCGAACGAACTCGCTCAAGGGTGTGGTGGTCAGGGCATTGCTGAAGTAGAACTTGATCTCGGTCAGATCATCGAGGTTGCGGCGGATGATCAGCCAGACTTGAGGGCCGGGCAGATTATTTCGCGACTCAATGATGCGCAGGAAGGCAAAGTCACAGATGATGGGACCTTTACTGCCTTCTTTGATGGTAGCTGTAGTCCAGCCATCTTTTGGGATTGTTGTCACCAACTCCTGGACATTGATTGGGCGATCTGCCGGGTTGCGCAAACGCAGGCGGGTCGGGCGGCGACCCCGTCCTTTCCACTCCGGGACATGTACTTCTGGGCAATAGCGCCAAATCAGGGTCGTGCATTTGATCTCGGTGAAGTACCATTTGTTCAGTTCGGCCACACCGTCCCGGAAAGCAGGCGAATCACCGTACAGTTCATCCGCAGCTACCCATTGGAAGGGCAAACTGCCCCGTTGGAAAGCGCGGCGCAGCAGTTCCAGCCCAATCTCAGGCTTGGTCTGTGGTATCGGATCTGCGGGTACGCCACAGGCTTCGCATTTGGCCGTGTGTTCATCATCAAACCATGCTTCCGGCATGAACAGTTGCCCTTCAATCAAGCTATACCACTTGCGACTGGCATAGCCCAGGTACACCCCAACCTGGCTGTTGGCAACCTTCCCGACCGAGCCGCAGTATTGCACAGCTACTCCAACCGAGTCGTCACCTTGTTTGACCATCCCCGATTCATCGATCAGGGCAACTCCGTCCGCTTCTCCCAACGTTTCGGCTACCAGTCTTTGATGGATCTCAATCACAGGCTCCGCTTTCCACGGGCTCTGACCGATGAAAGGCTGCAAGCTGCGCACCTTCTCGCCCAACTCATGTGCTATCCGTTCGATGTTCTTGCGCGACGCATCACCCAGCAAGCCACGCAGATAGACTTTGCTCCATTTCAACTGTTCTACTCGCTGAAAGGCTGGCTCAAACAAGTCGATGTAGTGCGTCATTTCGTCCAAAAACTGCTCAATATCTTGCTCGGTCAAATTGCATTCTGGCGCAGGGCAAGTTTCGGTTACAATTTCCGTAGGCATGGTTTTCTTCATCTCCTTCCCACTTGGCCGTGGTCGGAGAAAGATACCATGCCTTTCTTTTTCAGGCTACCCAGCCTGTCTTTCGTCAACCTTGCGCTGTAATACTAGCCACCGGCGATCAACTGGCGAGCAACCCGGGTTGCGCTGGAAGCATCGGCAGCAAAACCATCGGCGCCGATCTTGTTGGCATAATCCTGAGTGACTGGCGCCCCTCCGATGAAAACCTTAACCTGATCATGTAACCCAGCAGCTTTGAGAGCCTTCACGGTATTTTCCATATTGCCCATCGTGGTCGTGAGCAGAGCAGACAAACCGATCAACTGAGCGCCATTCTGGGCTGCTTTGACAAAGGCTTCAGGAGGTACATCCACACCCAGGTCGGTTACCTCAAAACCAGCTCCCTCGAGCATCATTGCCACCAGGTTCTTGCCAATATCATGCAAGTCACCCTTGACAGTGCCAATCGCGACTTTGCCCGCAGCTTTGACATCGTCCTTCAAGAGAAATGGTTTCAGGTAGTTCAAACCGGCTTGCATGGCGCGGGCGGCGATCAGCATTTCGGGAATGTACAGCTCGCCTTTTTCGAAACGTTGGCCGACCTCATCCATGGCTGCGACGAGAGCTTTGTTGAGGATTTCCTCTGCGCCGATCCCGGCAGCGACCGCTGCCTTTACTCCGGCTTCAACATCCGAGGCTTGTCCATCGACTACGTTCTGATAGATTTCTTTTAGTTCCATAGCATTTCCTTATCAAACTGATTTAGATGAACGACGCCGGTCAAAGCTGACCGAGGGTTGGTTTTGTTTACCCTACATTCCAGGATTTAGCCTCGTCCCTCAACGGCAACACGATTTTGGAGACGCATAGCCTTTTCCTTTTCAATTTTGTTCTAGACTCAGGCTCATCAGGGATTCGTTGAAAATTCGTAATTACCCAGACCTGCCTGTGTACTCGAAAACTTCTCCCGGTCTTAAAGCTAATGGCTTCACCATATGGGTTGGGCCTGAATTTCGGCTCTCGAGGATCTTGATAAATTTATCTATGTCTTCATGCCCGTCGGGAGATAAATAATGGCAGATGATGGCATACTCCACACCCAGCCAGAGCGCCGCAAGCGCGCCCTCATCGCCGTTCATCTCGTTGCCGATATGATCTTGCAAACCGAACTTTTGTAAGAATTCAATTTCGAGTTCACACGCAGTAATCAGGCCAATATTGGGCTTATACAGTTCGCCAATCAGCTTCAGATCGCTGAAGATGGCGCTATCGCCAGAGTGATAGATCCGCACGCCTGGGTCAGGATATAGGATGAAACCCAATGGCTGCCCGGATAGATACTCGCCATTCGGCGCCTTGCGGAAGGAAGTGTGGTGGCATTCAACCGCTCTCACACGAATGCCGCGCGGGTTCGACTGCCCGCCCCAGGACAGGGTGCGCATCAACGCCGGATCTGCCCCCTGTTGGACGAGAAAGACTGCCACTTCTGGCCCGCAAACTACGGGGCATTGGAATTTCTTTGAGATGGCGGCGGCGTCTCCCAGATGGTCGGAGGCCAGGTGTGTGACCAGCACCAGGTCGATGCGCTGCAGGTCATCCACATGCACCGGGCAGGCCGGGTTATCACTCAAGCATGGGTCAATCAGGATCACCTGCCCCTGGGAGTTGGTGATCTCAAAGGTGGCGATGCCGAGAAAGCGAATTTGCGTGGTCATCATCAGTCTCCATGGATAGTAGAATTGGTGCCGGCCAATTAATAGGTGTCATCCAGCCGTCCGGAGGAATGCTCCGGGGCCAGGCGGACGTAGTCCTTGGCCTGCTGCAACAAAACAGCCGGGTTTTGCCAGCTGCCCAGACGTGCAACCGCTTGAATGTGCTGCATGGCAGACAGGCTGGCGGTCGGGTCGCCTGCCACCAGCAGCAGATCGGCCTGTTTCCCGGGTTGGATGCTGCCAATCTCTGCTTCCAGGCCGAGCGCCTGCGCTCCGCCCCAGGTGGCAGCTTGCAGGAGCGCTGTTTCGGAAAAGCCGCAGGCCCACAACGCCAGCAGCTCATCTTGAAAACTGAAACCCGGCATCAGGTGCAGCAGCGGCGCATCTGTGCCGATCAATATGCGGGCCCCGCGCTGCGCCAGTTGAGCGGTGAAAATGGCCATCCCGGCTGCCTGTTGGCAGCGCGCGGCGCGCGTTGGCGGGGGCATGCCTTTGGGGTAGCTGCGCTTTGCCAGGTTATGCGGCATATATTGCTCCCAGAACCTGGCCAGGGCGGAAGGAAGGTACTTCCGCTGGGGATGCTCCATCAGGCGCGGATCGGCCGCCAGCGCCATGCGTTCCCACATCAGCCGCGTGATCGCCAGCCAGACCCCGCGTTCTATAAACACATCAATCAAGCGGTTGGCGCGTTCCAGATCCATATCTGCCCACAGCTTCATCCAGATCCAATCAGGACTGGCCTGGTTCCGCTCCCACCACAGGGCCTCGCTCGCCCCGCTGAGATGTTCAATCTCATTCACTCCGGCCTCAGCAGCCTGCCGGGCATCCACGTACCGACCCAGATGCGAAACGACGAATTTTCCCCGGCGGTGTGCTTGGTCGATAATGGCCTTGTAACAGGGCAAATCGAGCATGACATAGGTCTTGATCTGGTCTACCCCGGCATCAATCAGTCGATCAACAGCGGCGCGTGCATCTTGCGGGGTGTTTACCCGCAGGGTTATTGGCTCCCAGGTGCTGCCGGGCCGGTCGATCACCGGTCCAGTGCAGACCAGGCGAGGGGCAGACGCAGAAACATTCCAGCGCGCCCGGCGGTTGAGAACTGCGTTCAATTCGCTGCCGGTATCGCGTACCGCCGTCACCCCATGCGCCAGGAAGAGCGGCGCATGCCAATCTTCACTGTGCACATGCACGTCCACCAGCCCGGGAAGCAGCGTTTGGCCGCTAATATCCACTTGCGGGGTATCCTGCTCCAGCTCAGCCTGGGGACAGATCGCCCGGATCACTGCGTCTTCAATGACAACCGCCTGGCCGGCGAGCGCTCTGCCGGTTAGAGAATCGAAGACCAAGCCGTTGACCAGGGCATAGGCTTGAAGTGGGTTGGAAAACTGGGTAAGTGATGAAATGATCGACATGATTGGGTTGTCTCCTACAAATTGATCGGATAATGTCCCTGGTGCAACACAGTATCAAGCATCGCCCGGTAGTTTTCAATGCGGGCCCAGGCCGGCACCGAATTCCCGGAGCCTAGGCAATAGCCTCCACCTGGTGCAATGGTGCGCAGGCGCTGGCGGGTCAGCTCAGCGACCTGATCAGGCGTACCTTCAGCAAGCAATTCGTTGGAGATATTACCCACCAGGCATAAACGGCGGCCAAGACGGGCTTTGGCCTCATCAATATCCATGCAGGTCGGATCGATGGGATGCAGGGCATCTACACCCAGAGCGATCATGTCTTCCGCCAAATTCCAGATGACGCCATCAGTGTGATAGAACAGGTACTTCCCGTGTGAGTGACACAGGGACGAAAGCTCTTCATAGTAGGGGAAAATAAATTTGCGGAAATCCGGCAGGCGCAGCATCGGGCCGCTGCTAAAAGCCAGGTCATCGACCGCCCAGATGGCCGCAACGTTGGGGTAGCTGGCAACTTGGCGCACTCCTTCCAGCTGAATTTTAGCAACCTGTTCGATCACCCGGGCGGTGAACTCAGGCTTGAGTTTCAAGCTCACGCAAAAGTTTTCAAAGCCCATCAGCATCCAACTCATGGTGAATATCTTCCCAGATGCGGCGATGATTTTCATTTTGTCTGGCAGGTAAGCCTGGGCAGCTTCAAATTTCGATAAGTCTAACCGGGCTGCCAGCTCCCATGGAAAAGTTTCGAAATCTTTTTCTGAGAAAATGCGCGGCTTTTTCCACAGATTCCATGCTTCTTCATCGGTGTCTTCACGGGCCAATGTCTGTGACATGACTTTGGAAATCTGCGAATCCCGCGTGACTCCACCAGGGCGCATCATGCCTACGGTGAACAGCGAGTAGTCATAGCCTGCCTGTGTCCAGAACTCTACTTGGCTGGCGACATCATCGTCCGTCAATGGACGGCCCAGGAACTGGCTCATGATTGCGTAATCGACAGCCACTTCAGCCAACGGGACGCGGTCCGGCTCTGCGTGGTTGAGTGTTACTTCAAGCCGAGCGAAATCTGGGCTATTTGATTCCATGGATTCTCCTTTTCAGCTCATCCCAAACGATGAAGGAACATGCGAGGGCGATCAGGCCGGGTTGGGCGCTTTAGCCCACATCCGGATCGTGATCAAGCCAAAAACAAGCAGGAAAGCGCACCACCCGGCGAGCAGGGCCATGGGGAAACTCCATTGTTGTTGAACCAGGTACGCCACAGCCATCATCGTGCTCATCGAAACCATAACCACCGGGATCTGCCGGCCGATGGTCCATAAACAATAGCGAGACTCATAAACTGCAATCACGCCAACCATTGGAAAAACCGTGGCGAACCCCTGGAGAATATTTCTGACCAGGATCAAGATTAACACCACCCCGGCGATGATCGGCAGCTTGATCCATACAGGTAGTTGGGTACGGTATTCCGGTTCTGTTCGGTCCGGAAGTTTGATGCTCAAATAGGCGCCCAGTAAAAAAACAAAAACCCAGGTTACCCAGAAGGCTGCGTCCGTTTTTGGCAAGAGCTGGGCAGCTACAAAACCTAACATGCAATAACCAAGGGCCGACAAGATGATGGCCGGAATGATTGGAATGCGGAGTTTCTGGTACAGCAACCTGACCGCGTGGGTAAACAGGAGTAAAAAGAATAAGCCCATGACGTTGGTGGCGTCGAGCGGACGGCCGGCTGCCAGGGCCATCAATGTAAAGGGAACCGGCAGCGAAATAATAAAAGCTTTCCAGCGCGGCTGCTGTAGGCAGGCAAGAATGGTCGCCTGTACGGAGACCACGATAACCAACATCACGTCCCAGGGGTTGATGTGAACATAGGGAGATAGCAAGCAAACCATCCTGTTCGCTGGAGCTGTTGGTGCGGTAGCCCTTGAGCGATTAGTCAAGAATCTTAATCTACTAATTGTTGGAGCAATGCCACGGTCTGGTGAACAACGGTTTGTTCGGTGGATGGGTGTAACGCGACCGGCAAGAAGTACCCCTGAAACATCAGATCTGGCACGGCATAGCTGGCGTCAAGTTTCCAACCCCCTGGGGGGTAATCCTCGGCACGCGGTAAATAGGCTATCATTCCGTTGGTAAACCCGAGCACAAAGGTATCTTTGAAAGGCGATTGCGCCCTGATCGTCAGGCCCGTCTCGAAAAACACCTCGGCGTTTATCCCAACGATGACAATATCGTTCACGCGTAGCCCCTGGACATACAACTCACAGGTTGGAAGTCCGTGCTTGACGGCATCCACCAATCCGCGCGCCCACTGCTCGTACTTTTCGGCAACGCGAATTTCCCACTCCTGCGCATCGCGCTGCCGGCGCTCTTCAAGCGCCTGTCGCCAGCGAGTGTGAATCGCTTCCGCTTCCTCCAAGGTCGGCAATTCTATAAATTCCAAAGGGACGATCTGATCTATTGCACCCAGGTGGGTGCAGGCATCGCCATCAACCGGTTCCCAGGGCGTGAACAGAATGTTGGGCACATTTCCCAATGGCCGGCGCGACCCGGGCCGCAGGTTGGTGTGGATGTTGGCGGCGACCTTGAGCGCCTCGCCACCCAGCGTCATGCCAACGCGATTCTCGGTGTCGCGGCAGTCCACCTCATAGCCAATACCGACCGCTGGATTGATGTTACCGCCGCAGCCTTGCAGGAATATCGCCAGCCCACCGAGATTTTTTTCAATGACTTCACGGGCAGGTCCAGGAAAATCGGTCGAAGCGATCAGGGAACGAGGGCCTACTGTGACCGGATGGCACGAATAACGAAAGATCGTAGCAATGGGCCGCCCATCCAGATCATCCACGCGGATGACGCCCACCGTTGAATCAATGGGGTGACCGGGCACTTCGCCGAGTACATCGCGCCCGTCGCGGAACTCACGACGATAAACACCGATGTTACATTCGCCCCAGCCGGCGCCGATCCGGGCAGGTTGGAGATTCTGATTTGCTTCACTCGCTGCTTCAATGAGCCAGCGCGCCAAATCGCGTTTGTAACGTCCCTTGAGAGCGATTTGTTCTGGTGTGTCGGGCATAAACTGAGGCAGGGCAGGAGAGCCGTGGTTGTGGCTCAGGTTAAGCAGCACATGCGAGCTGGGGATATCCAACGCCTGCGCCACTCCCGCTCGCAACTCTGCCGCTTCCCCGGGTGTCATGATAATCAAATCGGTTCCGATGATAACCACTCTGGCATCCCCGTTGCTCAAAACCAGTGCGGTGGCGGTCAGGTCTCTCTCGATAGCCTGGATGGGATCGCCAAAAAGGCGCAGTCCCGCTTTCCTGGTGCCAAGCATTGGATTAATAATCCGTCTCGCCGCACCGGCATAAAGTGTCCTGGACATTATGTACTTCTCTCCTGAAGGTTTGACCGAAGTAATTATTGGTAACTGTATTGATCTGTGGACAACTTGTTAATCAGATCCATCGTCCCGTCAATCGCCCGCTGCTCGGAATCGGGATGAAGGGCAACGGGGTGCGGATGAACTTGAAAGATCAGATCGGGTACGGCGTAGGGCTCTTCCAGCTTCCACCCGCCGGGGGGATAGTCCTGAGCGCGCGGAAGATAACCGACTGTGCCGTTGGAATAACCTAGCACAAAGGTGTTCTGAAAGGGTGATTGCGCCCTGGTGGTCAAACCCGTCTCGAAAAACACCTCGGCGTTTATCCCGACGATGACGATATCGTTCACTCGCAACCCTTGGACATACAAATCACAGGTTGGATGTCTTTGCTTGATGGCATCCACCAGTACCCGCGCCCACTGCTCGTACTTTTCGGCGACACGAATTTCCCACTCCTGCGCCTCGTGCTGCCGGCGCTCTTCAAGCGTCTGACGCCAGCGTGTGTGAATCGTTTCCGCTTGCTCCAACGGTGGTAGCTCGATGTATTCCAATGGGACGGCCACCTCCACCGCGCCCAGATAAGTGCAGGTATCACCCTGGACCGGCTCCCAGGGGGTGAACAGGATGTTGGGCACATTGCCCAGCGGCCGGCGTGCCCCGGCCCGCAAGTTGGTGCGGATGCTGGTGGCAACCTTGAGCGCCTCGCCGCCCAGCGTCATGCCGGCGCGATCCTTGGTGTCGCGGCAGTTCACCTCATACCCCATGCCCATCGCCGGATTGATATTGCCGCCGCAGCCTTGCAGGAATATCGCCAGCCCACCCAGGCTTTTTTCGAGCACCTGGCGCGCTGCGCCGGGATAGTCTGATGAAGCCACCATAGAGCGCGGCCCCATAGTCACCGGGTGACACGAATAACGAAAGAGGACGGCGATCGGATTGCCATCCAGGTCATCCACTCGGATGACGCCTACCGATGGATCAATGGGATGACCGGGCACTTCGCCGAGAACATCACGACCGTCGCGAAACTCCCGGCGATAAACGCCGATATGGCATTCGCCCCAACCGGCGCCGATACGGGCGCGTTGGAGTTTCTGATCCGCCTCAACCGCCGCTTCTACCAGCCAGGAAACCAACGAGCGGCGGTAGCGTTCTTTTAGGGCCATCTGTTCTGGTGAATCTGGCATGTACTCGGGCATGGCGGCGCCGCTATGGGTGTGGCTTGTATTGAGCAGGACATGAGTGGGGGGAATGCCCAGGGCCTGCGAGATCGGGGCGCGCATGTCTTCCGCCGGGCGTTGTCCGGACATGGACAGGTCAATACCAACCAGCGAGAGATCGATGCCGATGATAACGAACTTGGTAATCTCATTAGCCAGAACGAGCGCGGTGGCCGTGAGATCGGACTCAATCGCCTGGATTGGGTTGCCAAACAGGCGGAATCCGGGTGAGCGTGTACCGAGCGGCGGATTGATGATCCGGCGGGCAGCACCTGCATACAGTGTCTCAGACATTCCTTCCTCCGAAAATTGCCCCTTTAGATTACATGTTCTTCGACGCGTTGGGCAATCCAGCGCACACGCTCTACATCGTTGTCGCTCATTACTGCGTCGCCGATACCCAGGATGATTGGACGATCCCCAATTAGGGCCAGGATCTGCTCGATGCGGCTTTGGAACTCTGCCTCCGGTAAGCGCTGCTCCAAATAATAGGATGGAATCCCGCCCCAGATCAGTGGTCCCTTCTCCCAGGCAACCCAGGCTTCTTCAAAAGTGCATTGCGTAATCGGCCAGGGGGTAAACGACTCACAGATATCCAGGCCGCTTTCAGGTAGCAGCTTCACCAGACTTTTAAGGTCTCCATCCGTATGGCTGGCCATCTTTTTGCCCTGACTGTGCAGGATCTGTGCATACTGTTGGGAATAAGGCAACCAATACTTGCGGAACAGGCGTGGGTTAGTCATGCTGCCTTCTAGGTTATCTGGAAATTCCACAAATGGGACCGGCAGCCCGGCTAATTCCTTGAGCACTTCGCGCACCTGCTGATCAAGCACGTATAGCAGGCGTTCCACCGGCTTAAGATTATCATGCAGGGAAAAAAACAGCTCCACCTCGCCAATCGCGTCAATCAACAGGGTCTGGAACGGCATGCGCATGATCATCGGCACCAGGTAGCCGAAGCCGTCTAACTCCATTTCGCGCTGCAGGAAGGGCTGAAAGCGCGGCCTGATCTCCATATGCTCGATGAGGTATTCATAGGCCCGGTAATCATCGTCTGTGCGGACCGGCCGGGTGACAATGTTAGGGCGCGTCGTACCAGAAATAACACTTTCGATGAGCATCCCATGTTGTAAAACTAGCTTTCCCACCGGTGTAATCAGCTCCGTGGTCGTAACACCCGCCCTGTCGGTGGGGATTATGCCCCATAGTGTGGGAAAATTGGTAATTTCGGGCTCATATTCGTGGAATATCTCCTCGCCTTCAAAATGCTGGATCATCTCGACCGTGCAGAATTTGAAGGCCACCGGCCACATCCAGTCTTCCATGCCAAAGCCGATCTCCTGGTGGATCTGGGCCAGCTCCTTTCCGGCGAATTGCGCCGGGATCCGGCCCTGGTAAGATAGCCCCTTGTACCAGAAATCCATCCGGTCGATAAACGGCAGGCGATCCGGCTTGCGCCCTTCTAATACAGCCAGCACGCGCTGGCGGATGGACCATTTGTTTTCCATTTTTTTTCTCCTATCTGGTTAGAGAACTAAGCAATATCGCGCTCCAGGACGCCCAAGTCGCGGAGCAGGTGTTCCTCGATGGCGATCATCGGGTGGGACATATTCTCCTGGTGAACTCGCTTCCAAACGTGGCCGCCGGTAAGCTGTTCCAGCGCCCATTCTTTAGCGAAAGAACCATCCTTGATATGGGCGATGATTCGGCGAAGGCGTTTCCGTTCGTTTTCTTCGTCAGATGGGGGTAACCGTCCGGTGACTTCTTGTCCGTACTGGCTGGTCTGGGAGTGGAGCTTTAACTGATGAAAAAGGCCCTGGGTCATATACACTCGACAGAGTTCCATTTCTTCACCCGAAGCCCACAGCTCCAGTAAAGCTGCTTCCGGGCTAACGCCGGCCTCCACCAGGGTTTCATAGCAGCGGCGCAAAACGTAAATATAGCTAAAATGTTCGTGAAACAAATCGCATACCGTCTCCTCTTCGGCGGTCGATTCGATGGCTGCCATTTTCAGGGTGCCGATCCCCTTGCATATCGCTAACATGATTTCTCTGGCTGTCCCGGTAGCGTCCTGGTGAACCGCTACCATGCTGGAAAATCCCTTGCCGTTCAAGTAGCCATTGCGCACACCGGTGCCGATCATGCGCGGGGCGATCATGAGCATATCCACATCCGGAGGATATTTCAAAAAACCGTAATACAGGTTGTAGCCGCTGGAAACTACGACCACCTGACCGGACTTTAGCTGGGGACGAACCTCTTCCGCAAACAACTGCGGCATAATCTCATCCGGGACAAGTAAGAGATGGATATCCGCCCGCCTGACCGCCTCAGCCACATCGTAAACTTCAAAGCCAAGCGCCCTGGCTTCATCGTAACTGACATCACGTTTGGTGCCGATGACGATGCTCAGGCCGCTATCGCGCAAATTCTGCGCCTGCGCCTCTCCCTGGTTGCCAAACCCGATGATGCTGATGGTCTTATCCTCAAGGAGGGACAGGTTGCCATCTTGCTCAAAATACATCTTAGCCATGGAAAAGCCCTCCAAAAATGATTATGCAACGAATGGTTTGAAAACTCTTTTCAATCGCTATGAAACACTTCATCTAAATATAGGGTTGTCCCCTCTCGAATGCCCGGCCCGAGATCGAACAACCCTGCCATGTGAACCTGCCAGCGTTGATTATCCGGATCATTCGCCAACAGGCGCATGGCGCTGTGTAGATCTTCAACCTCAAAATAAGAAAACAGCACCCGACCGATCAGAAAAATGCTGTAGTTGCGAATGTGGGCGCGCTCGATGCCCAACAAGATTTCCGCCCAAATTTTCCGGTGTTCTTCCTGATACACTTGCTCCATGCCGGCTTTTAATGGCATCAACATGCCAACCCGCTGGACAGCAGCCAGCGGGCCAGTATATCCATCCGTATGAAAGACTTCGACCGGATAAATTGTTGAACCATCCTGGATGCCCGACCCCACTTCGAAGAAATCCCGCATATGCGCCTGCCAGCGTTGGTTATCCGGGTCTTCAACCGCCATACCGACTGCCCGTTCAAGGTTATCTACTTCAAAGTAAGAATACAACTGTTGCCCGTGCATGAAGATGCTGTAGTTGTGGAAACCAAACCGGCTGATCCCGGCCTTCACCTCGGGCCAGATGTTGCGATGTTCCTCACGATAGCGCTCTTCCAGGCCGGGTTTTAGGACCATAAATGTTGCGATACGCTCCATTGCGTTCATCTCCTAGGGTAGAACCCAGGCAAGTTTACCTTGATTGTCGCTGGGCTGTTTCCATCAATGTTTTCAAGACTGTCGATCACGCGCAGGCAGGCCTCCGCCACCTGGGCCGGAGAGCCATTCAGCAGCTAGGGGTTGTTGATATTGCCCATCAACGTCATGCGCCCGGCGGCCGCGACGAGCGCATCATCCAGCCGTACCTGCGATTCGAAGTGGTAACCGTCGAAACCGGCCTGTGTGGAATCATGCAACCGGTCGGTGGTGTTTCCCGCAGCAGTGCAGCACCGTTTGGCCGCCGATGGCAGCGGTGATCTCCTGGTGCAGGGGCAGCAGGTAGCCACGGTAAGCACGTGGCGAAACGATCCCACCGGTGGCATGATCGGCTACACAGATGATATCAGCTCCGGCCTGCAGTTGCATGCGCGCAAAGGCAATCGAGACTTCCTTCAATGTCTGGAGCGATAGCCTCACCCTTTCTGGCGCGTCAATTGTGCTGATTAGGAATTCCTGCATACCTATCATATGGTAAGAAAGCGACCACGGTCCCATCACTTTGCCCACGATAGTCACCCGGTCGCCCAGTTCCTGTCGGAGGATACGCAGTGCTTGCAGCACCACCTGGATCGAAGATGCATCCTGCCAATCAATTGGCAGGACAAATTCCTCCCGGCCGGCGAACGGGTTCGAGCGCACTCCCGGCATCATGCTGGGATCTCCCCAATCCACCTGGCAGCCCAGCGCGGCTACCTCCTGCACCACACTGAATACCGGCATCACGGTATCATAATCCAGCACGCTGTGCCCGGCAGCTGCCAGGCGCGCCATGGCCTCGGCGTCGAGGTGCGCGGCGGGAAAATAGACTGCACATGCCTGCATCAGCTCGATGCAGGCAATCGAGACCACGTTGCCCACGGGGACCTGCTCGACGCGTCCCCCCAGCAGCGCGGTCAGGAAACGGCGTTTTGGCGAGCGCTTGGGAAGCATAGGCGTCATTAACGGTAGCCGCCGCCTCTGCGCAAACCGTCCAGTGTAACAGCGACGATCAAAATAAAACCGCGCGCGACCAGTTGCCAATAGATCGGAACTCCTGAAAGAATCAGGCCATTGTTGATCACGCCAATGATCAACACGCCCAGGAAGGTGCCGAACAGGCTGCCGCGCCCGCCGGAGAGCGAGATCCCACCCAGGATGACAGCGGCGATGATATCCAACTCAGCGCCACTTAGGGCGATGGGCAAGGCGGTACCAGACTGTGACATCAGGATCAGGCCGGCCAGGCCCGCAAATATGGCTGTCACAATATAGGTGCTATAGCGCAGAAAGTCCACCTTAATGCCGGCATTCCGACAAGCCTGAGAATTGCCACCAATCGCATACAAATAGTTGCCGGTCACGGAGTAGCGCATGATCAGGTAGCTCAGAATAATCAAAAGCAAGAAAAAGATTAGAGAGACCGGAATGCCAAACAGAAAACCGCGGCCCAGGGAGCTCCACGTATTGACACCAATGACGATGTTAGCGCCGCCGCTGATTACAAAGGCCAGTCCGCGAAAGAAGAGCAGCGTGCCTAAAGTGGCAATGATCGGATTGATGTGCAGGCGGACAACGATCGTCCCATTAATCGCCCCCAACACAGCCGCCCCCAGCAGCCCTACCAGGGCTGCTGTTGTCCCATCCACATGGTTGTTGATTAGCGTGGCAGCGATCATCCCCGCTGCTGCCGCTACCGCGGCGATGGACAAGTCCAGCCCTCCTGTGATCATCACGATCGTCAGGCCAATGGCGATAATGCCGCGGATCGAGATCGCCTGCCCTATGTTCAAGAAGTTTTTGTGGGTCAGGAAATATGGCGAAGCCAGCGTAAAAGTGATCGCTAAGATCAGCAGGGTTGCCAGGAGGCCCAGGATCGTCCAGCTGCCTTGACGCTTGATTAATACCATTTTCATTGAAGCTTCTCCTCCTGACGGATTTCACCTTTGACCGCCCCAGTGATCCAACCGATGATTTCATGTTGAGTCGTCTGGCTGGATTTTGTATAGCCCACCAGCCGGCCCTGGCGCAGCACGGCAATGCGGTCAGTATCGCTGATGATCTCGCTCAGGTCATGGGTAATCAGAATAATCGCCACGCCGTGTGAGCGCAAATCCTTCATTAATAGACGTACTTTTTGGGTTTGCTCCACACCCAGGGACGCCCAGGGTTCATCCAAAAGCAGCAGTTGGCTGCTCTGGGCAATGGAGCGAGCGACCGCTACAGCCTGACGCTGGCCGCCTGAAAGCACCTCCACATCCACCGCAACGGAGGGCAGCTGAATGCGCAGGCGCTCCAGGATCACCTGCGCATCTTTCTCCATCTTGCGCTGGTCGAGGATCCAACCCCACCTGCGCGGCTCACGCCCCAAGAAGATATTATGGGCTACAGGGCGTGTGTTCACCAGGGAGAGGTCCTGGTAGACCGTGGCGATGCCAATCCGTTGAGCAGCCGAGGGAGTGTTGAGGTCAACCCGCCGGCCGTCAAACTCGAATTGGCCCTGGTCCGCGCTGTAAACGCCCGACAAGATCTTGATCAGTGTCGATTTGCCAGCGCCATTATCCCCCAGCAATCCCAGGATTTCACCGGCATGGACTTCCAGATTAACATCAATGAGGGCTTCTACGGACCCAAAGGATTTGGAAACATTGGCGATTTTAAGCAACGGTTTCATGTCTGGTCAACTCTCCTGATATGGATACGAGTCATGGATCATTTTACTTAGGCCACCCCCCACGTTATTGAGATGATACCGCCCAATCTTTTTACGCTTCTAAAGAGGTAATCGTTCGGTTGGTCTATGAGCCTACACATCGCTTTGGATGATCGAAGCATCAGGCAGCAACGACGGAGCTTGGTCACCGCGAATCGCCGCCGCACAGGCCTCGGTCAAATAATCCAACACATCCCGGTTTTGTTGCCGCAGGGTCGTGACGGCGGTCAAGACGCGCTCGACGAAGCGGCTGCCGTCCTTGCTCTGTGTGCCGACGCTTCGCGTGCGCCGCTGCCACAGCACGGCCCGCCGCAACCCGCGCTCCGCACTGTTATTGGTTGGCTCGACGCCTTTGATGCGGACAAACGTCCACAAGGCGACCTCCAGCTTGAGGAGATTCTCGCACGTGCGGCGGGTCTTGTCACACGCCAGCGCCGCCCCTTCTCGCAAGAGGTCGCCCACGCACGTTTGGATGGGCGGCATCGCCGTTTGGAAATTGGCCCGGCTCAGAGTGCCATCCCGCACCTGATGCCACAGGCCAAACATTTTCTCGACCTGTTCGAGGAGCGCGCGTCCAATCCGTTCCGACATTTTCAGGCTGTATGACAGTTGTCAAGGTTCAAGATGACCAACTGAACGCTTACCCAAAGAGAAACCGGCCTGGCCCGCTTGGTCAACTCGCGGACCAAGCCATCCATCTTTGAAATTGGGTTTAAGGGCCCGGATAGTACTGCATCACATTCTCACGCGTGATAGGCATCACGTCCGGGATCACACGTTCGGGGACTAGCTTACCCTCGAGCAAGTCAACGATGATGGGGATCAGGTATTCGCCATAGCGCTCGGGGAAGTAAGAGATCGTGGCTTTAAAGATCGACTCTTCATCCGTACGAGTGCGCAACTCCACCAAGGCTTCAGTCGAGGCCCCCAGGCTGGCGGCAGCAGCTCTACCTTTGTAACCGGCCTGCTCCAGCGCCAGGCCGCAGTCCACGCCTGGCTGGTCGGAATGGCCAAAGCACAACACGTACTTCAGGTCCGGATGGCCAGTCAGGAAGGCGGTCACGTTCGGCAGCACGTCGTCTAACATTCTAGTGCCGACGTCGTAAATGTTCGCGTCCGCAATGCCGAGGGTTTCCTTCACGCCTGCCTTGGCGCCATCTGCACGCGCTCTATGCACCGGCACCTCCGCCCCCCAGACCGTGATCAGGCTGACATCCTTCGGGTCCCAGCCCATCTTCTTAGCGTATTCGCCCAGGAACCGGCCCGCTTCTTTGGCAGAGCTAAAGTTGTCCGGCCCAAACGCAACGCAGCCCGGGTGCGGCCCGTCGTATGCCACGCACGGGATGTTGGCCGCTTTGAAGATTCCGGCGATCAGGTCCTCCGTCCCGGCAATCCAGTTGGCGAACACCACACCCTCCACGCCCTGGGTCACTAACAGGTTGGAGCACTCCACCGTCTTCTCCTGGTTGTAGGCGTTATCGCAAGAGACCACTTGCACACCCATTTTAGCGGCTGTGTCGTTGATGCTCTTGGTCACCGAGTCGGTGAACGGAATGCCTGCTAGGCCATCGCCGTAGCCAATCTTCCAGGCTTTGGTGGCCGGGCGGATCTCCGGCTTATAAGCTGCCGGCGCTTCCGTGGCTGCCGGCGCTTCCGTGGCTGCCGGCGCTTCCGTGGCTGCCGGGGCTTCCGTGGCTGCCGGGGCTTCCGTGGCTGCCGGCGCTTCCGTGGCTGCCGGGGCGCATCCAGCCAGGAGAATGACGCCCAGAGCCAACATTGCAACCAGCGCCATTACTGTTTTTTGACTGTTCTTAAGTGTAAACATTTTACTCCTCCAAGTTCTGATTGAATCGACAAGGAACAATAGGGTTGGGGCAGTAAATCGCCCGCTTTCATCTCGAGAATTATCTATATTTACATTCTCACCTCCTATTCGTACCGGATGTCATGGAGAACATGCAGAACACCTCCTTTGGAAAAACAGAGATGGCTTTTCGGGGATTAGTCTAGTGCAACATACTGGCGGATGAGATCGCGCGTTTTCACGGTCTCGGTCAACACGTCTACATTGTCAGCGCCAATGTAATTCTGGTGAACGTACTCGACGCATAAATAACCGGAATAGTTTGCCGAACTCAGGGTGTCAAAAACCAGTGGGAAGTTAATCACCCCGTCTTCCAGCTTGGTTTGCAGCAGGCCTGGGCGGGCCTGGCGCAGGTGCACATGTCCGGTGTATGGAACCAGGCTTTCGACATCGGCTTGCGTATAACCCTGGCAGATGAAGTGCGAGTAATCCAGGGCGATTTTAGTCCCCGGCACCTGCTGCGCCAGCCAGGCAGCCATTTTGGGCGACTCGAACGCGCACTTGACGTGCGGCTCGATGAACAGATCGATGCCGACTTCCTGGGTGATCTCGACAAACTCACGTAATGCCTCAGCAGAAAGCGCTCGACCATCGGCAGTACTCTGGCCGGGCAGAACCATACCCGGCAACACCAGAATCGAAAAAATGTGCGCAGCGTGACAGAAGTCCACCAGGCGCATGATCTGCTCTTTATTCTCGGCCCGCACTTTTGGATCGGGGTCATTAATCACCGGGTACAGGCTTCCGGGTGCAAAGGTCCAGTGGATGTTGGGGGCGATCAGCTCCAGGTCTTTGACACGCTGGACTTCACAACGGTCCACACTTAAGATCTTTTCACGCTTGAGGGTGGTGTCCATCACCCCGTCCAGGTCCATAGCGTGGAAACCCAAGGCGCGGGCGATGCCAGCCGCTTCTTCGAGCGTACAACTACGCAGGGATTGGATGGCAAGGCAGATCTTCATATCTCACTCCATCTTCGCTACAAAAACTCCGAAGCAGCCTTTACTGGCATGACTTCGGAAGTTTCAAAGCCCACTCGATTGTTTCCGGCTTCCCACTGGCGAAGGAGCGGTAGGCGGCTTCAATCAATTCGATCGTCTTAGCAGCCACATTGGCGGGTGACAGGTTCTCGGTCGTCTTCCCCTGGATTAAGTCGATGAAGAGATTGACCGGCCCGTCGCAAGTGTAGTCACCGTCGCCGGGTTTGACATCCAGAGAGAAGTTTTCGTTATCGTTGCGGCGGACTTCCATCCACTCGCGGTAAAGATCCAGCCTGAGCTCTCCCTCGTCGCCGAAAATCCGGATATCTAGCTCGTGCTTGGTATCATTCGGTGGCTGGGTTCCTGCGCCAGAAATGGTGGCAATCGATCCGTTGTCGAATTTGGCAACGATAGCGTCATACATCTCCACTTTGGCATTCGGGGCGGTCATGTAAGCGAACACCTCAACAGCGCGCAAGCCGGTCAGCCAGAGAAGCAGCATCACGCTGTGCGATAGTTGAGAATATCCCTGGCCCCCTCCAGAGACTTTGGGATCGCTGTAGTAATCTTTAGGGTCGGGGATATTTTCCATTCCGTAGGGCCAGGGTGTGCCTTCATACAGCGAGCGCAGGGCAGAACCCAAATGGCAGAGCATATATTCCACGGCGCCGACCATGCCGTGCTCCATTTGTTTTTTGGCTGCCAGCACCATTGGCTTGTAATGATAGCCGGTCGGCACGATCAGCACGCGGTTTAGCTTCTCGGCCAGCTTTACCAGTTCCCAGGCCTCACTCGCATATAGCGTCATCGGTTTTTCTACCAGCACATGTTTACCGGCTTCCAGGCTGGCCTTGGCTTGTTCGTAATGAAGCCCGTGCGGGGATGAGATGACTACGGCGTCGAGTGGGTGTTCTAGAAGTTCAATATAATCGGGGGTGGCGAAGGGAATGCCGAAACGGGCTTGGACACGATCGCGCGATTTTTGCGTGGGTGTCGCAATGCCCACCAGCTCGACATCGGAGCGCGCTTTGAACAAGGGCATATGGTTGTATTCTGCCCAGTTGCCTGCGCCGATGAAGCCTACACGGACCCTGGGTTGATCACCGGTCAAAGATGTCATCACACTCTTGCTTTTTTCCTATGAGGTACTAAGAGTAAGATATCAGATGACGACTCGTGTTGTTAACAATTTATGTTTACAAAAACTCCCTTGCTACTTGTAAGCAATTGATGTTGACAACAAGCTTGAAATACAGGAGAATTGAGTGCATAATAATTGATATTGTTAACAGAATAACATAAAAACTTCTTGTCGTCAATACTTGACGCTAGGTATTAATGGTATTAGAATGAAGTTGTTAACAATAAGAGGTGTTGCGATGGCGATTCCGTTTATTTCCGTGAAAGATCAAGCGGCTGACAAGCAGAGCCTGGTAGAGCAAGTTGCGGGTATTCTGCGAGAGATGTTCTTGAATGGTGAGTTGATACCAGGCCAGCGCCTGATTGAGACTGAGATTGCCGAGCAGTTGGAGGTCAGCCGCGGCCCCGTTCGGGACGCACTCAAGTTGCTCCAGGAAGAGGGATTTGTGCGCATCGAACCGCGCAAAGGGACTTTCATTGCTAAGCTGAGGTATGAAGATCTGTATGATTTCTATCTTTTGCGGGGAGCAATCGAGGGTTTGGGCGCGCGTATCCTGGCAGAAAAAGGCTCAACCGAACAGATCGAACAGCTCGAGGCCTGCCTTAATGAGTTGTGTGAATCACTCGATGACTTGAAGAAGTTTGCTCAACTAGACATGCACTTTCATGAACTGCTCTGCCAGCTTACCGGTCACAAATGGTTATACAAGCAGTGGCTGAGTATGAAAACCTACATCTGGCTTTTTATCCAGGCCTCTCAAACTCTCGATACGCCAGGCGACCCAGGCATGCTGGAGTCGCACACTGAAATATATCAGGCCATCCGTTACGGACTACCTTCACTGGCTGAGCAAGCTGCTCAGAGGCATAGCATTGTGGCCGGCGAACATATGCGGTTGATTTGGGATCAAGGCTCTGAGGATACCCAAATTCCCTTAACCATCAAGAATCATATCGATGAGAAAGATGCCTGAGCGTACGATTATAACCAAGGCGTGCAGAAACCCCGCCATGGTGAAGGTAAACCGAACCGAACCGAACCGGAAGGGAAGGCAGATATGTCTCCAGATCTGTATGCAGGTGTTAGTCGGCGCGTGATCAACCCACCGATTGGTTACGAGAAGGTGGGTTTACGCTTGTTTGGCGAGGCGGTACAAGCTATTGAAAGTGACCTGACTGTAACTGCCCTGGTGCTATCGAACGATACTGACCGAGTCGTGATCTTTGCTTGTGATTTGTGCCTGATTCCCAACCCTGTCATTGCCGAGGTGCGCCGTCAAGTTGCAGAAGCTGTTGGCACGCCCATCTCTCACGTGATGCTTAATATGAGTCATACTCACAGCGCCCCTGCCTTTCCAGGCTGGATGGAAGTAGACCCGGCGCAGGTTGCGTTGAAGCAGTGCTATCAGGAGAATTTCATCCGCTGGACGGTGGAAGCCGCCGATGAAGCCAACCAAAACCTGCAACCGGCGCGTATCGGCGCCGGTTGGGGCCAGAGCGATATTGGCGTCTACCGCCGCGAGACGGGAGCTGATGGACTTGATGTGCTTGGTGAGGTTCCGGATCACCCCATCGACACCTCAGTAGGTGTAGTTCGCGTGGATGATCTAGGTGGAAACGCTATTGCGGTAATGTTTTCTTATGGATGCCATCCGGTGGTGGTCGGTCCGAACTCGTACGTAATCTCTTCGGATTTTCCGGGTGCAGCTCGCGCTGTAATCGAGCAGATTTTAGGCGGGACAGCCATGTTCATGCAGGGTTGTGGGGGCAACATTAATCCCCGGGTTGGAATCGGTTATGAGGTCGACTGTCGGGATAACAAAAACCGGGTGGGTGCCATGCTGGGCGGCGAGGTGCTCAAGGTGGCGGCGGGCATCCGCACCAACGCACGCCAGAGAGAGCGCAAACCCCTGTGGAATATCCCCAACATCCTGTTCAAGCCCTGGATACCGGTGGAGGGAGAAACCTGCACGTACCTGGGCGCAGTTGGGGAAACCGTCAGGCTGGAGTTCAGCGAACTGCCAACGCTGGAGCAGGCGCAGACTATTCACCAGCAATGGCAGGAAACCTTAGCGGAACGCCAGGCAAAACGGGCGCAAGCTTGGGAAATCCGCGTGGCAGCTAAATATACTGAATGGTCTCGGAAGCTGATCGAGGCGGTGCAGGATGGTCATCCCACAGCGGACCTGGTGCTGCAAGCGATGCGCGTTAACGACATTGTGTTCACTTCGCTGAACGTGGAGGCCTTCTTCGAGACCGGACTGTCTGTGCGCGCTCGTTCTCCGTTTGAGCACACATTGGTGTTCGGGTTCACCAACGGATCGATATCTTATCTGCCGCGCGCTGAAGACTACCCGGAGGGTGGCTGGAAACTGACCGAGCGTTATGCCCTGCCGGATCGCATGCCGCAGGCATACGGCCTGCCGGTAGCTTTACGACCCGACTCGGAACAGGTCGCTGTAGAGCATCTCTCAGCGATGATCGAGGGGTTGTTATAACAAACAAAGCGATGTTATAGGGATATAGGAACAGGAGGCAGACGTGTTCGGAACGCTATATGCAGGTGTTTCACGGCGGTTGATCAACCCGCCTTTGGGGATCAATAAAGCCGGTCTGCGTTTATTTGCCGATCCAATCCAGGCTATCGAGAGCGACCTGACAGCCACCGTGCTGGTTTTAAGCAATGGAGACTCAAAGGTTGCGATTATTGCCTGCGATCTGATTGTTATCCCAACTCAGACAGCGCGCGAAGCCCGACGCCGGGTAGGTGAGGCAATCGGAACCCCGGCTTCACACGTAATGCTCAACTTCAGCCACAACCATAGCAGTCCAGCACTCCCCGGCTGGACGGTGGATCCGCCAGATCAACAAAGGTTGAAGGCGAAATACCAGGAGAAATTATTTAATTGGTTGGTGGAGGCGGCTCAAGAGGCAGACCGGCACTTGCAGCCGGCGCGTATCGGTGCCGGGTGGGGTGAAAGTTATATTGGTGTGTATCGGCGCGAGACTGGCCCCGACGGGCGTGACGTCCTGGGTGAAGTGCCCGACCACCCCATTGATCCGGCTGTAGGAGTGATCCGCGTGGACGACCTGGAAGGAAATCCTATTGCGTTGCTATTCAGCTATGGCTCTCACCCGGTGACAGTCGGTCCCTTATCCATGGTGGCTTCCACCGACTTCCCCGGCCCAGCGCGGGAGGTGGTTGAGAACAGCTTGGGTGGAACAGCCATGTTCCTGCAAGCCTGTGGCGGCAATATCAACCCACGTGTGGGCATCGGCTACGAAGTAGACTGCCGGGAAACCAAAAAACGGGTGGGCTCCATCCTTGGCGGCGAGGTGCTGAAAGTTGCCGCAAATATTCGCACGCACGTTCAGCCGGGAGCGCGTACATCGTTAGGCAACATTCCCAACATCCTGTTTACCCCTTGGGAACCGGTGGAAGGTGATACTTGCACACTTCTGGGCGCTGCCGAAGAAGTGGTCCCGCTGGCATTCATTCCATTGCCTTCAATGCAAGAAGCAACTACCATCCGCGATCATTGGTACCAACTCTTAGAGGAGCGTAAGACGCGCGGCGCCCAGGCCTGGGAGATGCGCGTTGCCCAACATTTCGCCAGTTGGGGCGACCAGTTGGTGGAAGCTGTTCAAGAGGTGCGCCCAACTTTAGACTTGGTGTTACAGGTAATCCGCATCAACGATATTGTCCTGGCTTCGCTAAATATGGAAGCATTTTTCGAAACCGGTCTGGCTGTTAAAAGCCGGTCGCCGGTCAAGCACACTCAGGTTTTGGGGTACACCAATGGCGTCATGGGATACCTGCCGCGCGCAGAGGATTATCCCCGGGATGGATGGAAGGTAAATGAGCTGTATGCTGTGCCGGATTTATATGTCCAATCGTACCGGCTGCCGGTAGCCTTGCATCCTGACTCGGAACAAGTTGCTGTCGATCGCCTAACAATGTTGATCGAGCAGTTGTCTTAACCAGGTTTTCCGGAGAAATTGACATTGTCGTCCAATAAAATGGAAACTCAGCCAAATATTTACAAGCGGGTAATCGATACACTCAAGGGGCAAAAACCAGATCGCCTGGCTTTTGTCGACCGGATGGAGTTGTGGTATTCGTCTCACAGCCGGGCAGGGACATTGCCAGAAGAATTCAAACTTTCGGGTTTGCCAAATTCGCCCCAGGTGATTTCCCTGTTTACTGTGCCTGTATCGGAAAGGCTGCCGGTGATGCCGCTAACCGAGGTCCACCGCCGGGTCGGAATGGGCCAGCAGTTGCAGATGATCCTTCACGCTCGTAGATTGAAGGGGGTCGAGCTGGTGATGAGCTTTAACGGTGAAGAGTACTACCGTGAAGCAGATCCGGTGGTCGAATTCTTTCCACGACTCTTCGACAAACTGGTGCGTGATAAACCTGGCGAAACCATCGCCAGGTTTATTACCCCGCGTGGTGAGCTGACTACCCGTTCTGTGCTCTCGCCCGAGAACCTTGAGCAGGGCGCAGTGCCCATAATGAACATACACCCGGTCAGGAGCATAGAAGATTTTCCGGCATTCGAGTACATCTTCGAGCACGCCGAGTTTGTCCCAGAGTATGAGAAAGTCAACGCAACGCAAGATCAAATTGGAGAGATCGGTTTTGTCGTTCCCGTATTGAACCGCATCCCTTTTCAACAGCTTGTTCTGGATCACGTCGGCGAAATAGCGTTCTTTTACATGCTCTCTGACCAGCCCGACCTGGTTGAGAAAATGATGAAATTGCTAGACCAGGTCATGCAAGAAGACATCCGCCAGGTTGGAAACTACGCCGGTATCTATGTGCAATTTGACGACAACCTGGATGGCATGATCACGAACCCGCGTCTATTCAAAACTTACTGCTTGCCATCCTACCAGCGTTATACAGATATGCTGCATACACAAGGGAAGAAAATCGGCAGCCATACCGATGGCAACCTGAAGAGATTGGTTTCTCTTTTGCCCGATTCAGGCCTGGATGTGTGCGAGTCTTTCTCGCCTGCACCGCTAACAGAATGCACGTTCAACGAAGCCTGGCAAGCCTGGCAGCTGCGCGGTCCGTTGATCTGGGGTGGTATCCCTTCTCCAATCCTGGAATTGGAAACAAGCGAGGAAGATTTCCATGCTTATGTAGAACAGGTGTTGCAGGCAGCTATACAACGACCAATGATCCTGGGGATCGGTGACATGCTAATGCCGAATAACCTGGTCGAACGTGTTCAATACATTGCTGATCAAGTGGGCGCGCTCGAGCTTTAGGTCGTTTCAAAGGAGAAAGATCATGGCAACAACAATGACCGATTTAACAACCGAGGATTACCTATCCAACGCTCACTTGCGACACATGGTGCTCGACTTTATCCAGATGCACGATTTTATACGCGAGCCTTTGGTATTCGATGGCGGCGAGGGTATCTGGGTGTGGGACGTCAATGGAGAGAAATATCTGGATGGTATCTCTGGTGTTTGGGTAACTAGCCTGGGACAGCGAAACCAACGCGTGATCAACGCGATTAAAGATCAGTTGGATCAATTGGTATTTGCATCGCCGATCCTTTCCACGAATACACGCGCTGTAGAATATGTGGAGATGCTTGGGCGAGTCACGCCGGAGGGATTGACCACCATAAAATTCTTGAGTAGTGGTTCGGAGGCTACCGAGACGGGTATCAAACTCGTTCGACAATACTTCCATCAAACCGGACGACCCGATAAAAAAACAATCATCTCTCGCTATCTAAATTTCCACGGCGTTACCCTGGGCGCCCTGACTGCTACAGGCATGGCTAACCGCAAGGTGCCTTTTGAGCCACTGGTGGGAGGGTTTCGCCACATTGCGCCGCCCTACTGTCTACGCTGTCCATACAAACTTAAGTATCCGGAATGCGATACGTTATGCGCCAGGATACTGGAGCAAGTCATCTTGTACGAAGACCCCGATAGCGTGGCGGCTTTCATAGCCGAGCCCATACAGCTTTCCACCGGCAATATTGTCCCTCCCCCGGAATACTGGCCGATCATCCGCGAAATCTGTAACAAGTATAACGTGATGATCATCCTTGATGAAATCGCTACGGGCATGGGCCGTACCGGCAAGATGTGGGGAGCGGAGTCCTTTAATTTTGTCCCAGACGTGCTGTGCATGGGCAAGGGGATGGCCGCGGGGTATATGCCTCTTTCCGGCGTCGCTTTCCGCGACGAGGTGGCAGATGCCTTTATCTCTGAGGATAAAGAGCGGGTGTTTGCTGATGGACACACGTATGGCGGCAACCCGGTTGCCTGTGCGGCCGGCATTGCGGTTTTGCAGGAGCTTCAGGAACGAAAGCTGGTTGAGCGCTGCGATACGATGGGCAAGTACTTGATGGAACGACTGGACGACTTGCGAGAGCTGGGTGTTGTCGGTGATATCCGCGGCAAGGGCCTGATGATCGGCATTGAGTTCGTCCAAGATGTTGCAACGATGGCGCCTTTCCCTCGTGAACTTGCTTTTGGAATGAAAGTCGGCCGGCAGTGTATTCAGCAGGAAAAGATGTTGGTGCGTTACTCCCCAGATTGGGTTGCGGTTGCGCCACCGTTTATTGTTGAAAAAGAAGAGATCGATGATATGGTGGAACGCCTTGGTCGGGCAATCATCGCTGTCTTGGATCAGGTAAAGAATTAAAGTCATAATTTATCTGAAGGAGTATCTGTGGAGATCGAACATGATATTTTGATGGAAATGTACCGGCGTATGGTACGCATCCGTGAGTTCGAGCTGGCCGCAATGGATCTTTTCAAGCGCGGCCAGGTCAAGGGAGCAATCCATCTCTACATTGGGCAAGAGGCCTCCGGGGTTGGCGTATGCCTGGCATTGCGGAAAGAGGACTTGATCGCCGGCACACACCGCAGTCATGGGCACAATCTTGCCAAAGGCGCCGACCCCAAACGAATGATGGCTGAAATCCTGGGTAAGGAAACTGGCTATTGTAAAGGGCGCGGGGGGTCCATGCACATTGCTGCCTTCGAGACTGGCAGCCTGGGCGCTCTGGCGGTGGTCGGTTCGGGTATTCCCCTGGCGGTTGGCGCGGCGCTGGCGTTTCAGATGCGCGGTGAAGACCGTGTGGCCGTGCCTTTCACCGGGGAAGCTGGCAGCAACACAGGCAACTGGCATGAGGGGTTGAACATGGCTTCTGTTTGGAATTTGCCGGTTGTTTTTGTGCTGGAGAATAATCATTACGGCGTCTCAACCAATATTGAAGATGTGGTCAAAGTGAAAGATCTTTCCCAGCGGGCCCTGGCATATGGTATTCCTGGCATACGTGTGGATGGATTTGATGTGGTCGCGGTTTATCGTGCGGCGCTGCAGGCTGTCGAGCGCGCCCGCCGCGGCGAAGGGCCTACGCTGCTGGTCACTGAGTCTTACCGCTTCGAGGGGCATTACGCCGGCGAGCCGGAGGTCTACCGCACCCGTGCCGAAGTCAAGGAATATCGCAAGAAAGATCCTATCCCACGCTTTCGTAACGACGTAGTCAATGATGGACTGGCAAAGCCGGCAGAGCTGGATGCAATTAATGCCGAGATCAAGCAGGAAATTGCAGATGCAGTGCAGTATGCCCGGCAAAGCCCGGAGCCCGCCCCATCCACCGCCATGGAATACATCTACGCTTGAAACAATGCTCGAGGAGATTATGGCAGCAACTACAAACCGAGATGTAACCTCTTTAGGATCAACTGTACCGGTGATGCCCCCCGAGCTCATCCGGCAAGCGCCGGAAGGCGTACCCTCGAAGGAGATATCTTACCAGGAAGCAATCCGCGAAGCGCTGCGCGAGGAGATGCTGCGGGACGAGCGTGTATTTCTGATGGGCGAGGATATTGGCAAACATGGCGGCGCCTTTGGTGTGACACGTACCCTCTTCGACCAGTTTGGCCCGGCACGAGTGCGAAACACACCCATCTCTGAAAATACCATTGTCGGTGCGGCTACTGGAGCTGCCCTGGTTGGGATGCGCCCGGTGATTGAGATCATGTTCGTCGATTTCTCTGGCCTGGCAATGGATCAAATTTGTACCCAAGCCGCCAAGCTGCGCTTTATGACCGGCGGGCAGTGTAAAGTGCCCTGGGTGCTGCGGATGCCCCAGGGGGGCGGCGCAGGCAAGAGCACCGCAGCCCAACACTCGCAAAGTTTGGAAGCCTGGTACGCCCACATTCCTGGTCTAAAGGTTGTCTTGCCCAGTACCCCTTACGATGCCAAGGGTTTGATGAAAGCAGCCATCCGCGATGATAACCCGGTGATATTTCTGGAACAAAAATTTTTATATTCCTTCCGTGGGTTGGTGCCAGAATCCGATTATGTGCTGCCCTTGGGCAAATGCGATATCAAACGCCCGGGCAGCGATATCACCATTGTGGCATCTGGATACATGGTTTGGCATGCGATGATGGCAGCCCATATCCTGGCTGAAGAAGGCGTTAGTGTCGAAGTGATCGATGTGTGCACGATTGCTCCACTGGATGAAGAAACCATTGGGCAATCGGCGCGCAAGACAGGCCGTGTCGTGTTAGTCTCCGAGGCCTGCAGGGATTACGGCCCGGCCAATGAATGGGGGATGGTGGTGATGGAGCGCGCTTTCGAGTATCTACAGGCTCCGGTTGTCCGGGTGACGGGCAGGCATACTCCCATTCCTTTTGCCAACAGTATTGAGAATGGCGTTTGGCCCGATACACCGGCAGTTGTGAACGCTTGCCGCAGTGTTTTAAATTGGTAGCAGAAAGGACTCGACTGAATATGAAAATCGCAGCAATGGTGGGTGCGCCCGATTTACGACAGGAAACTCTGGCTGTATACAGCGGGCAGCTTAAACCGGCTTTGGAAAAGCTGGCCAGATTGGGATATGACGGGTTTGAGTTAATGACCCGGAAACCTCTTTTGCTGGATGGCGAATATATCCGTAAGTGCATCGAGGATATCGGGCTGCGCCTGGTTGGTGTGTGCACGGGGCATGTCTTTGGCGAGGACGGTTTGGGCCTGGTTGGCCTAGATGAAATCCACCGCCAGTTAGCGTTCGAGCGCCTGCGGGCGTTTGTTGATTTTGCAGGCGAATATGGTGGGGAAGGCACGCTGGTGAACATCGGTCGCTCGCGCGGCCCAGGGTATGATCGTGATCCGCAGCGCAGCCTCCTGGAGATGGAAACGGCTTTTCGCCAGCTGGCCGAGTATGCTGCCCCGCGAGGTGTCCGCCTTATCCTCGAGCCGATCAATACCCATCAAGCGACGTATATCCATACAACCCAGGAAGGGATTGACATGGTGCGGCGGGTCAACCATCCCAATTTTGGCTTGATGCTCGATACCTACCACATGAATATCGAAGATGTTGATATTTATCAAAGCCTGCGTGAGGCTGAACCTTATCTTTGGTTCGTCCACTTTGCCGACAATAATCGTCACTGGCCTGGCAGTGCACATCTGGATTTTGAAAAAATTGTGGCTGTCTTAGAAAAAATTCAATACGATGGCTTTGTTTCCCTTGAGATAATGCCCTGGCCCGACTCGGACACAGCAGCTAAAGCCTCGATCGATTTTTTACGCCGCTTGATCAAACCCGAATAGCAGAGGAGCAATCTATGGCCGTTGAAGTATTTATACCGAAGATGTCTGATCATATGGAGGTGGGGGTTATATTGAATTGGTTGGTAAAAAATGGAGATCATGTAGAACGAGGCCAACCTATCCTGGAGCTGGAAACAGATAAAGCAGCAGTAGAGCTGGAGGCGCCAGACAGCGGAATAGTCAAAGGCATTCGTGCGGGCGTAGTGCCTGGCGCTGAAGTGCCGGTGGGCGAGACGATTGCGTTTATCGTTTCCAGGGTAGAGGAGGTGGTCCCCACTTTATCTCCACTCGGCGGTATCCAGGCGATTGCCGAGGCTCCAGTTGCTGAAATACAACTCGCCGGACAAAACCCTGCATCTGAGCCGGCAGCCGGCAATGGGGGTCCGGGGCGAGCAGCCCCCGCTGTGCGCCGCATCGCTCGCGAGCTGGGGGTAGATTTGACCCTGCTCAAGGGCACAGGACCCGGCGGAAGGGTCATCGAGGCAGATGTTCACGCTTTCGTTGAGGCGCAAAAAGCTGCACCAAAAGCTGAAACACCTGCGCCAGCCGTTAGCGCCGCTCCGGCAGTCAGCGTATCTCCGGTGGCGCGTCGCATGGCCGAAGAATTTGGGGTCGACTTAGCCAGAGTCAAGCCCGGCAGCGCAGATGGCAGGATCACTAAAGAAGACATCCAGGCACATGTAGAGTCTGCCCACTCTGCCCAACCCGCACCAACAGCCGGTAGCGAGGCGGAATGGCTGGACTTAAACCGCACCCAACTGCTAACTGGCCAACGCATGGTTGAAAGCGTGCACACTGCGCCGCAGTTTGCCTTGACGGTCAGCATTGATATGACCCGCGCGCTCGAGCTGCGTGACGCCGTGTTGGCCCGCATTGAAGCCGAGACAGGAGCGCGTCTGTCTGTAACCGGCATCCTGGTAAAGGCAGTGGCAGACACCCTCAAGCATTATCCCCGCGTGAATGCGTCTTTCGTCGATGGTCGCATTAAACTTCACAAGCAGATCCATATCGGCGTTGCAGTCGGCACGGAAGAGGGCCTGGTAGTCCCTGTGATTCGGGATGCCAACACCAAAAGCATGGCAGAGATCGCCCTGGAGTTGAAAGCGCTCCAGGATAAAGCCAGCCGGATGCGTTTTGGCCCCAATGATCTGACGGGAGGCACGTTTACCATTTCGAACCTGGGCATGTTCGGGATAGAGTATTTTCAGGCCATCATCAACCCGCCCGAAACCGCCATCCTGGCAGTTGGGCAGATCGTCAAGACGCCCGTAGGCATGCCGGATGACACGATTACATTGCGCCCAATCATGAAAATGACGCTCTCAATCGATCACCGCAGCCTGGACGGAATGCTGGGAGCGAAATTTATATCGCTTGTCAAAGAGCGGTTGGAACAACCATATCTCATGTTATAGGTTACAGTGGAGGTTGCTATGGAGAATCAAGTATCACCGGAAGTCGGTTTGCAGCTTTATGAATGCATGGTACGCATCCGCAAGTTTGAAGAGTCTGTTTGCCAATTATTTGCCAGAGGAAAAATCCCGGGCTTCCTCCATACTTATATTGGCGAAGAGGCCGTGGCAGCCGGCGTTTGCGCTAATCTAGGGGTGAAAGATAAAATTACCAGCACCCACCGCGGCCACGGGCATATGGTGGCGAAGGGCGGCCGGTTTGATAAGGCAATGGCAGAACTCTTCGGCAAAGCCACCGGCTACAACAAAGGGAAAGGCGGGTCGATGCATATTGCAGAGCCAGATTTGGGCATGCTTGGAGCAAATGCCATTGTATCGGCTGGGATACCCATTGCCACCGGCGCAGCCCTCACCGCACAGTATCTGGGCCAGGATTGGGTCGCAGTTGCTTTCTTCGGTGATGGCGCTTCGAACGAAGGCGGATTTCACGAATCGCTGAACCTGGCTTCGGTGTGGAACCTGCCGGTCGTATATGTATGCGAAAACAATGAATTCGCCGAGTCAACGCCACGTTGGCAGCACCAAAAGATTAAAGATGTCGCAGTTCGGGCAACATCCTATGCTATCCCGGGCGTAATTGTGGATGGCAACGATGTTGAAGCCGTCTATTTCTGTGCAAAGGAAGCCATCGAGCGGGCGCGTTCAGGCGGTGGGCCAACATTGATCGAGGCCAAGACCACGCGCTGGCGTGGCCATCACGAAGCCGATAACCAGAGCTACAGGAACAAAGATGAATTCCAGGCTGCTTTGAGCAACGACGCGATTTCGCGCTGGAAAAATGCGCTACTGGCACGCGGCGTTTCACAAGCTCAACTGGATGAAATCGTTCTTCGCACCGAACAGGAGCTTAAAGAAGGCATCGAGTACGCCGAGCAGAGCCCACTGCCTGATCCTGCCGATGCTTGCGCCGATATCTTTACTCCTTTCTTATTTGAGGAGATTTAATATGACTATCATGACTTACCGCGAAGCAGTGCGACAGGCGCTGCGTGAAGAATTGCAGAACGATGAACGCGTGTATTTGCTTGGCGAGGATATCGCCGAGTTTGGCGGCTCAATGAAAGTGACGCTTGGGCTCCTGGACGAGTTTGGCTCCAAACGAATCCGGAATACCCCCATCTCCGAGATGGCACTACTGGGGGCTGCCGTGGGATCTGCCGCAACAGGTGCGCTCCCGATTGTCGAAGTCATGTACAGCGACTTCTTTGGAATGGCGATGGATCAGGTTTTTAATCAGGCGGCCAAAATGCGCTATATGTTTGGCGGGAAGCTTTCCATTCCTCTGACCATCCGCGCTCCTATGGGAGGGCGGCGCTCGGCTGCTGCTCATCATAGCCAGTGTCTTGAAGCCTGGTTCATGCATGTGCCCGGTATTAAGATCGCCATGCCGTCGAACGCCTATGACGCCAAGGGGCTGCTGAAGACGGCGGTGCGCGATCCCAACCCGGTCATCGTCTTTGAAAATAAAATGCTCTACAATGTCAAGGGCGAAGTGCCGGATGAACCGTATTTTGTTCCCTTTGGGGTTGCCAGGGTGGTTCGGGAAGGGACCGATGTTACCATTGTTGCCGTCTCAGACATGGTCGATTATTCTCTTAAAGCTGCTGAAGCATTGGCAATCGAAGGTATTTCCGTAGAGATCATCGATCCTCGAACAATCGCACCATTAGATATCGAGACCATCGTACGTTCCGTAAAAAAGACTGGCAAGCTGGTTATTGCGCACGAAGCTTGCCTGACCGGCGGGATTGGCGCCGAGATTGCGGCCCAGGTAAGCTACCGGGCTTTTGAATACATGCAAGCACCGATCGAACGGGTCGCGGCCAAAGACTCGCCTATACCTTTTGCTCCAATTCTCGAAAAGGAAATACTACCTGATGACAGGGACGTGATCGATGCAGTCCATCGATTAATAGATTATACTGGTTGAGGAATTACAGATCGCCGCTGAGCTCATGGTAAAAACGAAATGCAATGAACTCAGCGGTGGATTTCAATACTGCAAAATCGTTCTTTGGTAAGAATTTAGGAATTCTGGGCACGGTTTACAAGAGGCTTCAAATCGCGGAAAACAGCTTTACAATTTGTCCGACGGATAGCTGACGCCAAGTAAACAAAAACCCCCGGTACTGACTGGGCAAGCGCAGTATACCATACCTTTGAAGCGATCTTCTCGCGATTTTGGGCAAAAGTGGCATCTAACACGGGAAGAGAGGTATTCATTAGCCTAACATGTCCTACAAGTGGAGACAGAATTGCTAAACTTGGCCTTGAAGACCAAAGGGTCCGTGCTGCCGATCAAAACAATTTGTAAAGGTGCTAAAACTCAATAGTAAACCGTGCCGAATTCTGATTTTGAACCCGGAGGTACTGCAATGACCGGTTTTAATCAAGCTGAAGCTCTTCTAAGAGAATTCAAAGGGGATAGTTACCTGCACGGCCTGGATGTCTTACCACAAGTTGGCCAGGCTGCTGCCAGCCTTGGACGCAAGGCCGTGTTGGTAGCTGATCGTTTCCCAGGCAGTGAAATGTATGTCAGCCAGATCAAACAATCGCTGAGCGCGTCAGGTGTGGCGTTATTGGGAGAAGCCGATGGCGCTGCGCCAAACTGCCCACGTGAAGATCTGTTCCGCATCACCGAAGCGTTGAAGAAATACAACCCCGATGTGCTGATCAGCTTCGGTGGTGGCAGTACGATTGATGCAGCCAAGGCGGCTGAAGTGCTTCGCACGTTGGGTGGCAGCATCGATGAGTACTTAGGCACCGGGCTGGTGAGCCAGGCTGTTCAAAAAAGCAGCAAACAGTTGACCGGGCACGTGGCCATCCAAACTGCTTCCAGTTCGGCCGCTCACCTGACAAAATATTCGAATATCACTGACATCGGCACCGGTCAGAAAAAGTTGATCGTGGATAATGCCATTGTGCCGCAACGTCCGGTGTTCGATTACTCAGTTACCTTCTTAGCGCCCCCGTCTCTGACAGCCGATGGAGCAATCGATGGGGTTTCGCATTCCCTGGAAGTCCTTTACTCAGCAGTGGGCAAACCGGAATATGACCATGTCCAGATTGTGGCTGCTGAGGGAATCCGGTTAGTGGTAAATTATCTGCCGCGCGCAATGAGTGATCCAGGGGATGTTGAAGCTCGCCATGCTTTAGGCTTAGCGACCGATCTTGGCGGGTATGCAATCATGCTAGGCGGGACGAACGGCGCCCACCTGACCAGCTTTTCACTGGTGGACATCCTGAGTCATGGGCGCGCCTGCGGTATGCTCAACCCCTATTACACCGTCTTCTTCGCTCCGGCGATCCAGCAACCGCTCTATATCATTGGTAAGATTTATCAGGATGCTGGATATACCTCAGTAGATATTCGTCGCCTGAGCGGCCACGACCTGGGACTGGCGGTGGCTGAAGCCATGATTGCATTCGAGAAAAAGATGGGATTTCCAACTACCCTCAGCGAAGTCGCCGGGTTCAGTGATTTACACATCGAGCGCGCCTTGACTGCGGCGAAAACCCCCCAGCTAAAGATGAAGTTGGAGAACATGCCGGTAGCATTAACCGCCGAGATGGTAGATGCTTACATGGGGCCTATCTTGATGGCGGCAAAAACCGGGGAGTTGGGATTAATTAAGAACGTGTAGGAGTTTGTCAGTAATGCGCCTCCAGTTGGCATATGGTAAAACCGGATTACCGGTCGATCTACCCGATGATTGGGATGTAACTGTCGTTGAGCCGCGCTTTGTTCCAGGGTTGGTCGAGCCGATTCAGGCTGTTAAGCAGTCGCTTCTCAAGCCAATCAATGCACCCGCGCTTCGGGATTTCGTCAAACCGGGAAGCCGGGTGGGAATTATCTTCAGCGATATCACCAGGCCCACGCCTCATCAGCTTATTCTGCCACCCATACTGGAGGAACTCGAACACATACCCAAAGAGAATATCATCCTGTTTAATGCTTGTGGTACCCATCGACCCAACACAGATGTAGAGCTGAGGGACATGTTGGGGAATGAGTTGGTGAATACCTACCGGATCATCCAGAATAATGCTTTTGATGAGCAAACCCAGGTGTGTCTTGGCAAAACATCTCGTGGGCACGATCTCTGGTTGAACAAGGAAGTAGCTGCATGTGATGTAAGAATATTGACCGGATTTATAGAGCCGCACTTCTTTGCGGGGTTTTCGGGTGGAGGCAAGGCATTAATGCCGGGCATGGGCGGTTTGCACACCATCCTGGGCAACCACGATGCCGGAAATATTGGAGATCCGCAAGCTACCTGGGGGGTTACCCGAGGCAACCCGATCTGGGAAGAAGTGCGTGAAGTGGCCTACAAAGTGGGGAATAATTTCCTGGTCAATGTTACTCTGAATAAGCACAAACAAATTACAGGCGTTTTTGCAGGCGATCTGGATGCAGCGCATGCGCAGGGTTGTTCTTTCGTAAAAGAAACAGCCATGGTTCCCGTCGAGCAGCCATTCGAAATTGTGCTGACAACTAACTCCGGTTACCCGTTGGATCTCAATCTCTACCAGTCTGTGAAAGGGATGAGCGCGGCAGCGCAGGTGGTGCGTCCAGGTGGCACTATCGTTATCGCTACGGATTGTTGGGATGGGATCCCAGACCACGGTCTCTACGGCCAGTTACTCAGCCAGGCGGGCGATCCGCAGGAGTTACTGAAGACGATTTGTACGCCAGGCTATTTAAAAGCAGACCAGTGGCAAGCTCAGATCCAAGCTCAGATCCAATTGAAAGCGGATGTATATGTATATACTCAAAATTTGACCGACGAACAAATCGAGTCGGCGTTGCTCAAGCCATGTCATTCGATTGAAGACCTGACATCCAGGTTGCTTGGAAAATACGGCCCTACTGCGCGAATTTGTGTGTTGCCTGAAGGTCCACAAACGGTACCTTACCTGAAGGCAAATTAGACCCGCTTCCATCTGCGAATGAAACTTTCATTAGCCACACCAACACCGGAAGTAAATGTAAAGTTGCCTGTTTCGCTCTTAGCCGGTACTTTCGAAGAGCGATTAATAAAGGCAAAAGCCATGGGATATCATGGTGTGGAATTAATGGTTGCCAGACCAGCAAATCTGGATCCAAAACAAATTCGATCTTCAATCACATTAAACAGCCTGGAAATATCGGCAATCTCTTCTGGAGCCGTTTACATGATGGATCGTCTTACTCTGTTGGCATCGGACTGTAATATTGCTAAACAGGCCAATCAGCGGTTGGAGGAACTGATCGATTTCGCTGCTGAAGTCGGTGCACCGCTCGTAACGGTGGGGGGTTTTCGAGGCCGGCTGGCTTGGTCAGAAGAAGAAAATCCAAGAGAAATCCTGATTGCAATCCTGAAATCCGCAGCTGAACGGGCCTTCAATTTAGGTGTGCGTTTGGCGTTAGAGCCATTAAATCGCTATGAGACGGATATTATTCCGAATGCGGCCGAAGGATTGGAACTTGTTCAACGAATAGGGCATCCGGCAATTGGCTTGTTACTGGATACATTTCATGTAAATATTGAGGAAGCATCGATAACAGACTGCTTTCGAGATGCTTATCAAGCTGGGCGCCTTTTTCATGTTCATATAGGGGATAGCAACCGCCTGCCACCTGGGAAGGGGCATATAAATTTTGCGGCAATTATCGATACGCTGTACATGCTTGGATATTCGGAGTATTTATCCGCGGAGTTAATTCCCTCACCTGACCCTGACACTGCTGCGATAGACACTGCGGAATTCATTCAAAGATTGCTACGTTAGAGTCGCACCTAATTGTTAATCTGGTTTTTAGTCCTACATGATTGATCCTATGACAAAAACAGTCACCCTAATTCATACGCTTGCGCCATTAATAGATCTTTTTAACCGCCTCGGAAAAATCTACCTGCCTGAAGTCAGGATTGCACATATTTTAGATGAGCCTTTCCTTGAGCGTATTAAAAATCGAGGATATTTAGCTCAAGAGGACAATCAAAGGTTACTCACACATGTTCTTGAAGCGCAAGAAATTCGTTCCAACCTGGTTCTAGTCACTTGTTCAACAGTTTCACCCTGTGTGGATAATATCCGGGATCAAGTAAAAGTACCTTTGATGAAAATCGATGACGCCATGCTCAACCAAGCTGTTCATTCCGGACCAAGGATTGGTGTTGTAGCTACAGCGAGTACAACGCTTGAGCCGACCCGTCTAATGCTCGAAAAGGCTGCCAAGAGTCAAGGCAAATCGATCGAGTTAAGTATGAGGCACGTTGAGGGCGCTTTGAGTGCACTCTTGGTGGGAGATGGAGAACGCCATGACCTTTTGGTAAAACAAGCAATCGAAGAGCTAATTCCAGAGGTTAATGTTGTTGTTCTTGCACAAGCCTCAATGGCTCGCGTCCTAGACAGGATGCAGGATTACGATGGAAAGATACCTGTTCTGTCCAGCCCGCACCTGGCTTTGGAACAGATTAAGCAGTTTATTCAAAATTGACTCTGCTGTAAAAACCTATACATTACCAATCCAAGCATAGACTTGAAGGCAGTACCAGGCGATCTAATCTTGTGATTAGCACGATTCAATAAGAAAAAATGGACACCTACAATAAGTTAGCAACTCTGTTAAGATTGAAAATAAATCGAGAGAGCTTAATTGATCTGCCTTCATTGTGTGGGGTATATCGTAAATATCATTGCAAGATATATTTCAGAGCAATTGTTGGAGAGTCAGCCCTGGCATTTTATTATATAGTTGCTCAGATTAATTTAAATAAAAATAGTAACTCATATTCTAGAGTAAATCCGAGGCTAATATCAGAAGGAAAATCAAAAGATTTTTTAAAGAGAGATAAAAGCGGAAACTTTGTACAACGAAATTTATTAATATCAATGATTAAATTGATAAATGATCAAGGATTTCTACATGATTGTTCCATATACCAAATAGAACTAGAGAAGAATGTATTATCTGGTTACTTTAATTTTACTAATGAAGATCTAGAAAATATAAAAGATTGTATGGATTTCCTCATTGTTCTTTCGAATAAAATAGATTGGGTCCTCGCATAAATGGTTCTTTTGGCCCCATGTTCGCTCAATTTCACCCGGGTGCTATACCTGGAAGATTATTATTTAGGACTTACGCAAAACGGTGTTGATTGACATTTGGAGCGAGTACAGGTATGGTTGAGATTGATAAAAACAAGACCTACTCGCCTGGATTACTGCCAGTATTTACTGGTTTGGACTTTTGACAAAGCGAATGTAGGCCCAACGCAGGCTGGGCCTCAAAACGTACCTTGATAACTGAAAATCGAGCCGCTTGGGGTCAGGTTTTGCCGTTGTAGACCACCGCTGGACGAGGTCTGTGGGGTAGAACCATACCCTTGTGACGGCTTGGCGAATTACCCCGTCGTTTGGGAGCGACCGCCGGTGTCCCAAACTGCCGAATAATTCGTTCAAAATCTCGCTGGACTTGTGTGGCGGTGAGCGGTTGCTTCTGCTCAATGGGACGGGGTGTCTCCCATGGACGGGGAACCGCCTGGGCAATGGTGTGTGCGACCCAGAGTTGAAGATAAGCCAGATGAACCAGAAGCCACCATTTCTCTTCGTGCTCTGTTTCTGGGGTCTGGTAACGGTTCATCAGCAAACGTTGTTTGCCAAAGCGGAAGAAATGTTCCAAGTCGTAACGCCGATGGTAAGCTTGGAAGATGTCCAACAAGCTGAGTTCGTTGCGTCTTTCACCCATCACAATCAGCCAGAGCGGGCGTTGGAAAGCCAGTTTGCCTTGCGCATTATACAAGCAAACATGCACGAGTGTGAACGGATAGCGGTGCATCGGTAGAACTTTGGGGTTGCGTCTGCCTGTGCGTGTACGCACGCAGACAGGTTCGCCGTGCATGAGCATGTTGTTCCAGGCTTGAATTTCCACCCGATACGTTTTCCCGCTCAGACTGACGATTGTTGTCGTAGCGGCAGCATCTGGCTCATGCCAGGTGGTTGGGTCTCGAAGCGAGAAAGGATCACCGTACCAGGTCGGATGCCCAGCCCCTGCGTTGGTCACGGAAGCCTGACGATAGAACGTGCGGTTGTTGCGCGCCCGGACAACCGTCACCAAATTGTGTTTCTGGCGATTCGCCTCCAGGTAGGCTGGCTTGCTGTACCCGCTGTCCCCCACTTCCACGCACAACTGGTCATGAAAGGGAAGCTCTTTGTCGTCCAACAGCACCTCAATTTGCAGCGCACCGACCATTTCCTTGTCTTCGCTGCTTTTCACCCGCTGCACGCTCAATTGCACGACCCACGGAGGCGTGTGAGCGCTATCTTCTTCTGGCAATAGCACCACGCTGGAATAAGCGTGCCCAATGGTCACTGGCTTGTTGCTCTTGATCAGGTTGGGTTGGTACACAAAGTTGCGATCTTCCAGGGTTTGAGCGTTCAGACGCGGTTGGGGCGTCACATCGGTACCCAACAGCCAAAAAGGAAGCTGTGCGGGCTTCGGCAGGTAAGGGGCCGCCAATTGAGCCAGGCTTTTGTCCGCCTTTTCCGGCCTCCACTCATCCAGCGCAGTGAACAGGGCGCTGTAATCTCGCCGGTAGAACGGACTCAGGCTCAGTTCGACCACCGTTTGGGCCGAAGTATTGCTGCTGAGTGCATCCAGCAAATCCATGAGCGTATCGGCTCGTTTGTTAAAGTTCTGGTAAACTTGTTGCCTGAACTGCTTCAGGTGGGTGACATGTTCGTTGTGGTTCATGCCCCCATTTTGAGGCAGTTCTCACTTTTTGTCAAAAGTCCAACCATAAGATCGGGGGGGATATTGCCCTGGAAGCGCTCAAACAGGGACTGGCCGAGCGGTGCTGCGGCCTGGAGCAGTTGATCGAATTCGGGCGCATAAACCGCGTGGAGCGAGTGATGCGCCCATACCTGGAGGCATTGATATGACGAGGAGCAAGCTCGGAATAGGCTTTGATCAAAAAATCCAGGAAGCGCCCGGCTTTTTTCGTTTAAAACCCCAGCCTCCTATTATCAGTGGGCAGCTGCTGATTATCCGGCGCGGCCCCTTGCGGCGGCGCATTCGGCGCAGCATTGAACCCCCATGCGGGCGAAAGCAACTCGGACAACAACTGCTGATGAGCCGGCGACTCCAACAATCCCTGCATGGCGCGTACTGCGTTCTCCCGCCATTCGTTGTCACGGCGGACGTAATCTTCCGGGTGCGCGGCAATCACCTCCCGCACCAGGTGTTGAACACGGGCGGGATCAGCACTCGTCAGCGGAGCCACCGAGACCATTGCCGGCGGCTGCCAGCGTCCGCCGATGCGCGCCCGCAGCCAGCATTGCAGGGAGGGCAAATCCAGGGTCGTATCCCCGTAGCGCAGGTCGGACGAGAGCGCAGCACGGATCAACTCGGCGTCTTCCGGGTCGGGAGAGAAAAAGGCTTGCGTGGAGGTGTTCGCCAGCAGCGCCTGCACCACCGGCTCGTAGCCTTCCACGTGGCGCATCATCGAGAGCGACTGCACCAGGACGAACATGCGCGCCCC